>OHOZ01000068.1_pt1 | contig 66527 bp, 60 predicted proteins | sample 1569931 | NCBI WGS metagenome assembly OHOZ01 (sample SAMEA3879572, study PRJEB24766) | human gut metagenome | biome: human-associated habitat; feature: feces | place: USA | collected 1985/1987
CATATGCAGCGCAGCAGCTTACGCTTCAGGCGGGCAAAACATATACGCTATCCGCATACTTCAAGGGAAGCGACGGCGCTCGCCTTGCCGTATCATACGGCACGACAACCATAGAGAGCTTAGGTGTAATGGGCGCATCTTCTTCATGGCAGCGCGAAAGCCTTACTTTCACCGTTCCGACAAATGCCGGCTCTTCGGTAAATGTACAGTTCAAACTTCCCGGCGACGTTTCCGGCAGCGTATATGCCGATTGCGTAATGCTTGAACAGGCGGACGCAATGAATAGGTATAACCTGCTTGAAAATTCGGACTTTAACTCTAACACAATATGGAGCCGCGGGAGCGGACTTGATTCAAATGACGCGATAGTAAGCGTATCCGGTTCACTTCATCCGGATTCTCTGAGCAGCGCGGTATACAAAATAACCGGAAGCACCACCGCAGACAAGGTGGTATCCCAAACGCTGCCCATATCAGGTTCAACGGGCGACTGTTATACCTTCGGCGGATGGGCGCAGATGAACACCGTACCCGCATTCACGAAGAATGCAGGCACAAGCAGCGAAGTCAACTACGGCCAACGCAAACTGAGGCTGGGCTTTGTAGGGGCAAGTGAAACAAAGTATTACGAGGTAAGCTTTAACCCGGACAACAGCGAATGGCAGTATATCTGCGGCGCGGCAGTAGCGCCGTTTAACTACACGGCCATAGTGTTCAGCTTTGAATATAACTACAACTGCAACGACGCCTACTTTGACGGCATGCAGGTATTTAAGGAAGAGTTCTGCCAAAGCTACACATATGATGACGACGGCAATGTTGTAAGCGTAAAGGGACTTGCCGAAAAGAACAGCTCTTTTGAATACAACGGTTCCAATGACCTGATAAAGGCTACCGACGCCAAGGGCAACAAGTTTAACTATACCTACGATTCCAAGCACAACCTGCTGTCCGCCGTAAGCGAATCTGGCATGAAGTACACCTTCACTTACGACAGCAAGGGTAATGCCCTCACCTCGCGTAAGGGCAGCGATTCGGAATACATACAAACATCCGCAACATACACAAGCGTAGGCAGCTTTATATCCTCTGTAACCGATGCACGAGGCAAATCGGTAAGCTACGGCTACGATACCGATAAGGGCCTGCGCACAAGCGTGACCGACGCCAACGGCAACGTGGCTGCATACAGCTACGACTCCATGAACAGGCTTTCCGGCCTTACGCAGGGCAATGCACAGGTCGGCTACACATATGATGACGATGAACTGATAGGCATATCCCACAACGGCTTCAGCTACGGCATGACATATGACCTGTTTGGGCACACACTGGCGACCAAGGTAAACTCCGATGTGCTTTCGCAGAACACATACGACAATAGCCGCGGCCTGCTGACGAGCGCGCAATACGGAAACGGGCTGAACATACACTACGAATATGATGTGCTTGACAGGATAACCGAAGTGCGCTTTGGTTCCACCAAGATGTACAGCTACTCATATGACGGCGACGGCAACCTGCAGCGGATGGTAGACAACCTCAGGGGCATAACGACATCGTACTACTACGACCTGAGCGGCAGGCTGATACGTTCCGCGTCAAGCGACGGCAGCGAGTATCTGTATGAATACGACCTGAACGACAACCTGACCAAGCTGCACCAGTCTGCGGGCGGCAGCAGCTGGGTAACGGAATACACTTACGACAAGGACAATCGTCCCGTTACCGTAAAGGTCAACGGCAAGACCATAACCGACAGCTACAATGCTACCGGCACACGGTCATCGCGCGTATATGGCTTCGCAACTCCTTACACGGTATCCTTTGGCTATCTTGCCGGGGCCAACGGGTCAAAGACCACCATGCTGCAAAGCTACAGGAACGGCAGCGACGCGGCATATACCTATACCTACGACAACAACGGCAACGTGACCGCCATATCCCAGGGCGCTAAGAGCGCAACCTACACATATGATGCGCTTAATCAGCTCACGCGGGTAAACGACGGCTTCACGAACAAGACCACGACCTACACCTACGACAATGCAGGCAACATTCTTGAGCGCAAAGAATACGCCTACACCACGGGTACTCTCGGCACGCCCACAGCCACATTCGCCTATGAATACGACAGCGAGTGGAAGGACAAGCTGGTAAGCTACAACGGAGAGACCATATCCTACGACGAGATAGGCAACCCCTTAAGCTACCGCGGCTACACCATGGCATGGCAGGGCAAACGGCTGGAGAGCTTATCCGGCAACGGCTTGACCGCAAGCTACACCTATGATGAGCAGGGCATACGCTCGGGCAAGACAATAAACGGAGTAACCACATCGTTCAGCTACAACGGCAGTCTGCTCATGGCGCAGGTAGCGCCTGGAAAATCGCTGCTGTTCAGCTACGATGCCAACGGCCAGGCAGTATCCGTGAACTACAACGGCACGGAGTACTATTACCTGAGAAACGGCCAAAATGATATAGTGGGCCTTATGGACGAAAGCGGCGTGCGTGTGGTAGAATATATCTACGATGCGTGGGGCAAGCTGATATCCACCACCGGCACCTTGGCAACTACACTTGGCGCGGACAACCCGTTCCGTTATCGCGGTTATTACTACGATACCGAAACCGGCCTCTACTATCTCACCACCCGCTACTACGACCCCGAAGTCTGCCGCTTCATCTCTGCCGACGTATATATGTCCACCGGTCAGGGCGTCCTCGGCGGCAATATGTGGGCGTATTGCGGAAATAATCCGGTATGCAGATATGATACATCTGGTCGTTTATGGGAAGAAATACTTGATTTGGTAGGATCAATAATTGGCTTTGGCGGAGAAACATCCTATGACAGTAGTGTTACATTAACATCGCCATCTAAACTTTCCATATTTTACGTAGAAACATCGATTACCGATAGTTATGTTGAACCCTACGGTAACACGGATAGTATTGTTGCCATATCCGCTAATACTTCAGTAAATGAGCGAGAGAGCAGCTCGCGCGCAGACATATGCGTCGGAATAAACATTGGTTCACTTTCTGTTACTGCAAATATATTCACAACAAACGATTTCAGCGCTGGTATAGGGGCTTCTTTGGGCTATAAATCTATAAGCTATAGCCTTGAAGGGGACATCTCTTTGAAAACTATGAGTATAGGTGTTACGGGATCTCGTTCGAGGACTAGTAAAAAGAATAAGAAACTACGCAACACCAAATCCGGATCATTTAGAGTGAACCTTTTGATGGCAACCGCTACCATAGCAGCGTTAGCGCATGGAGTAAACACCCCTTACAGTTCATGGGAGCACGCTTTAAAGTAAAAGCATATTCAAGGTCATACGACGTAATGGGAGATAGGAGGAAAAATGTTTAGCACTATAAGGAACATTATGGCTTTTATAGCTATTATAGTCATACTACTTGTATGGCTCATTCAAGATAAAAGGAAAGCTAGCAGTATTATCATTGCGTATGCAATTTTAGCGTGTTTTTTGTGGCTGACAATTATTTTTCCTCCAGAATCCCTTCTCGTTGGGTTCAGCAGTGAGCAGAGCGCTTATTACTATATAAGTGGCAAAGGTAATAATGATAATACCACAAAAATAGACGGCAAATCATCGACTCTTGTTATAGAATTGACTGACAATGGAGCTGTTACGCCGTATTTGTTGATAAAGAAAGAGTACAAATGGTATATTACATCCGGAGTTATATACTCATTTCATCATATAGAAGATTGTTGGAACATCGGATATTCTGTCTATTGTTTATCACATCCGTTGATAGATGAGACATATTGGATGATATATGATGAATCTGATTGTGTAAACTCATATGGAGTAGAAAGTTCATCTAAACAATATGATAGCGGAGTGAAACTGGAATATGTTGATGATATCGGTAGGCGAGTATACTGGTTTTTTTGTACAGAAAACGAAGAAATAAATTTGTATGTAAATAATCAATCAGTAAATAATCACTACGTGAAATAGTATTGCATCGCTTTCATGCCTTATGGACGAAAGCGGCGTGCGTGTGGTAGAATATATCTACGATGCGTGGGGCAAGCTGATATCCACCACCGGCACCTTGGCAACTACACTTGGCGCGGACAACCCGTTCCGTTATCGCGGTTATTACTACGATACCGAAACCGGCCTCTACTATCTCACCACCCGCTACTACGACCCCGAAGTCTGCCGCTTCATCTCTGCCGACGTATATATGTCCACCGGTCAGGGCGTCCTCGGCGGTAACAAGAAAGCAAATATCAAAAGTTTTGTCGGAGGTGTTAAAACCTTACTTAGAAAGTACTCAAATATGTTAGGGTAATAAGGGAAGGATACTTATGACTTTTGAATACTACGATAAGATAAAACCGGATTTAATTAAAAAAGCTGAGCATATGTATGCCAAATACGTTAATATGCATGATGAACTGCTTGCTGTGCGCCAAAGGCGCACAGCAAGAGTTGAATACTCTCGTGACAAGCGCCACGACCTTAGATTAGGCTATTATTGCCCTAATCCGCTAAAGGATTTGGTAATAGGAAATGTAAAACGCGGGCGCATTTTAAAAAGAAAAAGCAGCTTTGCCAGCGCGGATATAATATTCTTCTTCGATAAAAACAATGAATTGATAGGAGCGGAGGAGAAGCTCGGTGCTAATATCAGACAGCATTATATAATCAATGAAGACGGGTATTTATGGATACTCTCATTTAATAATGCCAGAGAAATATATGGCAGTGACTCTGATGCTATCTGCAACATGACTCTGTGGTGTAAAGAGGACGACAAAATGTCTCTTTATATTGATATTGATACTGATAACAATTCCAACGCCTCCGGTTTTGGGGACTTGGCTGACTTAAGAGTTTGGTTGTTTACCTATTGCCAAGATATACCGGTTGAGTTTGAATGTTTTCGCGAGGACATTTATCCGCAGAGGAAACAAGCAATACTTAAGAAATACTACTATGGAGAGGTTTATAGGGATATTTACAAATTTGACCATAAAACCGAAGAAGGTCTGTCGAGATATAACATTTACAGTTGCCGGTATGGCTCGGATGAGATAACACCTGATGGCTATCAAGATATTGCTTTATAGGTTGATTGTGTGCAGCGCCTGAAAAATCGCTGCTGTTCAGCTACGATGCCAACGGTCAGGCAGTATCCGTGAACTACGGCACCATCTGACAAAAGCAACACATTATCTATTAGCCAGATTAGTTACTTAGCTGTACCGATAGACTAAAATAGCAAGTCGCAATGCTGAATGTCTCAATAGCGCGTTATATAAAGTAAAGCGCATTGGCGAAGCACTTGAAACTTCGATGAAGTAAAAGCGGGTATGAAAAAGTATGGTGGGGCTAATTGACATGAAAAGCTACTATTGCATTAGTGCTTACTGCGGTATATATAACCGGAACAAAAAGTTATACCGCGAGATAATACACTTGATTTGATTGCAATTTATAATTAGAAAGGCATGTGAGAACATGATTATATCTGAATTAAAAGTTTATAATTTTCGCCGATTCAAATCTGTAAATGGCGCTCCAGGCTTGAAAATCACTTTTCACAAAGGCTTGAATGCCCTGATTGGTGAAAATGACTCAGGAAAAACTACTGTAATCGACGCATTGAAATTGGTCCTGCTGACGCAGAGTAATGAGTATATCAGACCGTCAGATGAGGATTTTTATAAGCCCGTTGGCGAAGATGCGTGTTCAGAGTTTAAAATCGATTGTACGATTTCAGATTTTACACAGAACGAAGCGAAGAACTTTATCGAATATCTTTCGTTCAACAAGAAGGGTGATGAGATTGAATATATGCTTCAACTTCATTATCGTGCATGGAAAGAAGGACACAAAATTTATCAAGAATTGCGTGTAGGTGATATAGAGGATGGAATTTCGATTGATGGAAAAGCAAGAGAATTGCTGAAAGCTGTTTATTTGAAACCGCTCCGTGATGCCGAACGGGAAATGAGTTCCGGACGCGGTTCCAGAATCTCACAAATACTGCTCAATCACCCTGCTTTCAAAGACAAAAAAGAACATACGGTTCTCGATATTTTCCGAGATGCGAATCAACGTATTGAGGATTATTTTACAGATGATACAGATGGGAAACGCATACTCCAGACAATCCGTAGTAATTTAGAGTCATTTAGTGATAAAGGCCAAGCCAGTAATGCAGAATTGAAAACCTCGGATATTCAGCTTAAAGCTATACTGGAGTCACTGTCATTGAATGCTCCCGAGATTAACCCTGGACTCGGAGAATTGAATCTGTTATTTATTGCGGCGGAGTTGTTGCTCCTTAAGGATGATACAGATGGTGGCCTGAAACTGGCTTTAATCGAAGAATTGGAAGCCCATCTGCATCCGCAAGCACAGCTTCGACTAATCAGTTATCTTCAGAACGAGTATAATGAGAATGATGCCCAAATTATCATATCCACACATAGCCCCATTTTGGCATCAAAAATCAACCTCAAGAATTTGATTTTAATGAAGAATGGCACCGGATATGATTTGGCCGAAGGGCGAACAGGATTACAAAAGGGGGATTATCTGTTCCTCCAGCGTTTTCTCGACTCAACAAAGGCTAACCTGTTTTTTGCTAAGGGTATCATAATGGTCGAGGGTGATGCAGAAAATATATTGATTCCTGTCATTGCAGACATTCTCGGCTATCCATTGGAGAAATACGGTATATCCATTGTAAATGTTGGAAGCACGGCGTTTCTTCGATATAGTGGAATTATGGTAAGAGAAGACGGCACCGATATAGGAATACCTGTTTCTGTAATAACAGATTGTGATGTTAGACCATACGATGTTGAGCCCACGACAAAGAAGAAAACATTCAATGAGAAGGAAGCAGAATCTTTGCAGGCTAAAGAAAAAAGAGACAGAAAATATACAAATGGCTCCGTACACGGCTTTGCTTCACCTCGATGGACGCTCGAGTATTGCATCGCCCTGAGCAGTCTTTCGGATGTTTTCCATAAGGCGGTTCATTACGGGAAGAAAATTCTGAATGCGCAAGAGCATATTTCACTGACTGATGCCAAGATTGATGAAGCAAATCGTGATGTCGAAGCAGAAGCGCAGGTGTGGAATGGGGCCTCCTCAGCTGAAAGGGCATACCGTATTTATAAATTAATGCTTAATGGAGATGGAAAAAGCAGTCTTAAAGCTATTACTGCTCAGTGCTTGGCTTCGCTTTTGCGTTGGAAAATATCCATAGTTCCAGATGGGATGACACAAGAAAAGATGTTCGATCTCGAGTTGTATGGATTCAAAACCGACGAAGATAAGAAGGCAGCATTGAAATCCAAGATCGAGAATGATCCGTTTTTAAGTTATATTGTGAATGCCATCAAATATGCAGCAGGAGAAACGGTGTAGATAGGAGGATTCTATGATGGAATGGCAGATTTCCGATCAAGATATTCAAGCTGCGGAAGAACACCTTTTGCCGCATGGTGCACACTTCCCGGAAGATGCAAGAAATGTTATACGCTGTTGGCATTCAACAGATGTAGCAGCCTGTCCCGGCAGCGGAAAAACAACGGTTCTTCTCGCAAAACTGAAATTGTTAGCGGATAGAATGCCGCTCGAAAACGGTGCAGGAATCTGTGTGCTTTCTCATACAAATGTCGCCGTCAATGAGATCAAAAACCGGCTTTCCGATTACGCGGACAGGCTTCTCAGCTATCCAAATTATATAGGCACCATCCAGTCGTTTATTGACAGATTCGTGACGATGCCATACTTGCGAAACATCTCTGGACAGAATGTGCAAGTGGTTGATAGCCTGACTTTTGCCCAGCAAGTGCTTAGCAAGATGCAGCATGACGCAAAGTATAGCGCGCTTGACTATGTAACAAAGAATAATTTTGAAACTGGTAAGCAATTCTCAGAACGAATCAATCACACACAGGCATTATACATACGAGATGATGGGGCGCTTTGCATAGGAAGGCAGCAAAAGCCGTTGGCTGGTGCTGGAAAGGCTTCTGCTGAGCAATATAAAAAACTGCTGGTCGAACTTCTTGAAAATGAAGGAATGATACGGTATCAAGATGCCTATGTATATGCAAGCACTGCCATTGGTGAATTACCAGCGGAGTATGCCGACCTCTTTTCGTCACGATTTCAGTATGTATTTATAGATGAATATCAGGATTGCAATAATCTTCAGCGACAAGCCATAGATAAGATATTTGACCCACAAAAATGTGCAGTGTTCAAAATTGGAGATTCCGATCAAGCCATCTACAATTCAGCAGAAGATACAACCCCTGACTGGATGCCGCAGCCTGACTTTCTACCAATTATTACGTCTTGCAGGTTTAACCAAGAAATTGCCAACGTGATCTGCAAGCTAAAAAAGGGTGAAAAAAATATCGTAACGCTTGCCGGGGGGACAGGCGTTAAGCCAGTCTTGCTTGTTTTTTCTCCTAAAAATATTGACAGAGTTATTGGTGGATTCATTTCTGCATTAGATAGGCATGAACTCTACGACAACAATGGCATATATAAGGCTATCGGAGCAGTAAAAAGAGAGGACTTGTCCGGTTTGAAAATCGGGAGCTATTGGACTGAATTTGATGGTTCAGCAAATAAGAAAAACGAGTATAGCTACTGGGTTTTAGTAGATGAGATTGTCAAGTATTTGCTGGAGGGAAAATTGTATAAGGCAGAGCAAAGTGTCCGTAGGCTTTTGTGCCGAGTATTTCACTACATTTCGATAAAGCACCCTGTATCAGGAAAAGACTATACCATAGTAGCAATGAAAAAAGCTCTCGACGAAAAATACAGAGGGCAGTATCGTCAATGGATATATGAAATGTCGAGGATACAAACAATTGATAGACATTCGGTAGATCAATTGTTGCGGCAGAAGATAAACGAATTGCTGAGAATTGGAAATCCGAGCCTAACTGATATATTTACTGTTCTTCCAGCGTTTTTTCTCGAAGAATCCACTAGTGTTAATCATGCAGATATAGCCGAGAAAAATGTGCTGATTGATCCTATTAGAGGCCGCAGAATTATATTTGACACTATTCACGGCGTTAAAGGTGAAACGCATGATGCGACTCTATATCTTGAAACCGATAGACAGGGCGCATCCGATTTGAATCGGATTCTTCCGTACTTTGGTGTTGGTCGCTGCGGGAGCTCAAGCCTATATGATTCCAGTCGTAAGCTTGCGTATGTTGGTATGAGTAGGCCTAAAAAGTTATTATGCGTAGCAATGCAGGCGGAAACTTATGAAAAGAGTAAGGGCGTATTCGATGCTGACTGGGAAGTTGTTGATTTGAGAAAATAAGGCCAATAATAGGGAAGGCTTAGCTTTTCTGAAGCACACACTACTACTTTTAAACATAAAACGACCGGTCACGGTAGGCTGTTTTATGTTTTGAGTACTCAAAAAACACCAACCTCTGAAGGAGTGAACCGTTATGGCGGTAAGCTGACCAAGTATTTTATTGTAGGTAGTCGCACTTGTGCAGTCTTACTTATAGCATCTAAGCTCACATCTGCAATCAAGTGATTAGAATTCTATTGCGTTCAGATAGTCACCGTTCTTGTAAGCTCAAAAGCTTTTACGGAATTAGCTGTACGTTGTATGGCGGCATAATGGTACCCTCTGCAGCCTGCAGTAACATATGTTACGACAGTGTACTATTTTCTAGCCGGGACAGTTAAGCAACTGCCTCGGCTATATTAAAATTTGCTGCGGTGCTATTTAAGCATCGGCAGGGATATCGTCGGCGGTATTATTGTCAGGGGTGCTTTTCAGCGCATCTATTTCGCACATGCAGTTCAATATACGCTTTATCGCGCGGGCATGTATGCGCTTTAGCGTGCGCTCGGCCCGACCGTTCATAATGCCCCATCTTTCATTGTATTCAACTATTACCTTTGCCCAGTCAAGCCCCTGTATCAGGTGCTTTTGAACAAGAAAACGCTCATCGTCCGGCAGCAGCTCCAGCCAGCATTCTATAATGCCCTTCATAAACACCAGATTGCAGTATTCTTTTTCCAAAGCATCCCGCTCAAAACAGGCGTATTCCGTGTTTTCCTGCATCAGCAGCGTAAGCATGGACGCTTTCGCACAGATTCCGCGGTAATCGCACAGCGCATTCATTATGGTCAGATTAGTAAGTTCCATTGTACCCTCCTGTGTAGAGTATCTACTATCTTATACGCATAACATAGGCCCTAAAGGGACAAATAACGGCAAAATTATTTGCGGCAGACGGCGTCATGCGCTACCTCACCATCATCCTTGCAAACTTACCGACCACAATAACTGCGAACGCCGTAAGCGCGCCTTCATTCTTCCTTGACTCGCTTTTCACTCAACAAGCCGCGCAATAACCATATACTTGCCCGGCGCACGTCCCGAGTATCTGAACGGGTAGCAGGTCACAAGCACAAGCGTGCTTCCGTCCAGCGTCAGGAGCCGCCAGTCGGATGTGCTTTAGTATATGGCAATATCTGAAACGGCATATGTGTAGGCTATGCCGTCTTTTGTTGCTGTAATGATGTCGCCCACGGTGACTTTTTCGAGTACCTTCAAATGATTACGGTTGCGATGACCGTAGACAACGCACATACTGTTTTCGCCGGGCAATACGGAGGTCGTAAGCCAGCCGGGAGTTTTTTTGAGCGTTGATTCTTCCACGCCATATGCCACGGATATGGTATCGTTAAGAATACTGAGCGTGAAAAAAGCCTTGCCGCCCTGCACGGGAGCGGGAGTCGCTGCGGATGGGCAAGCCGACTGCAATGTTGCTTCCGGCGTTGGTGATGGCAGTGCAGCAGGAGAGAACAGGGGAGTTGACGAAATCACATTGGTGGTTTTCGGCGTGGGTATGGGCTTGTTTTCAACAAAAGCGTCGCCGTTCTCATGCTGCATAGATAAGGCAATGCCTATTATGGCAGCTAAAATAGAAAGAGCGGCAATGAGCGCCGCCCTCTTGGTAGTTTGACTTTTCATTATGATTCCTTTCTTTCAGCTTGTTGGCCTGCCGAAGCAGACCCATTCCCATTCGGAGCCGCTTCTTCCCCAATGCTTGCGTATCTGTACGGAGTTGTTGCCGCCGGTGCTGTCAATCAGAAACTCGCCGTTGATGTATATGGCAACATGGTGTATTTGCAACCAGCGTTTGCATTTGCCTGTTCCGCAGCGCTGGGTGTCCGTGCAATAACCCTCGCTGCGGGAAGCGTCCTTGCAGGCAAAAAAGATGAGGTCGCCTGCCTGAAGCTTGGAAGCGTCAGTAAACAGCACATTCATGTCGCGGCACTTTTGCGCCATGCCTGTGGATGTCAACCCGTTCATAGATGATAATCCGCAGTCACGGTATGCGGCCCGCACTAAGCCGGAACAATCCATGCTGGAATAACTGCGGCCTATGCACTTCTTGGCAGTCGCAACGATTTGCGCGCCAAGCTCGGTCGATGGAAGATCCGGATTGATGTCTAAACCCAAGCCGTATGTTCTGCCGTTGCCCACGGCATCACCAAGCAACTCCGCAAAGAGCGGATAGTAGGCGGGCTGCATAAGCTCGGTAAGCATTTCGTTCTGGTCAGCATTGAATCGGTACATATCTGCGCCGTCGCGGTAATACATGCTCAACACATTGACGTATATGAACAGCGTTGTCTTGCGCTCAGTAATCGGCTTCCCGTTCTTATCAAGAACAATAGCGCCGTATTCATCGATTACGATGACAGTTTCGGTTTCGGATTCTGTGCGGTATAAAACCTTGTTCATATCAAGAAACACCCTACGGAGTTTTTCTGCGTTCTCAGGCGACATTTCCGTTACGTCGGATGGGGTTTCTGCATCTGCACCAACTTTTATGGCGTATACGCCCACCACGTCGGCCCAATTCGGTACGGCGCTTTCGATGCTCTCATGGCGCAAAAGGGCTATTTCTACGCTTTGTTCACCGTCGCGCAGTAAACAATATTGACCCATGATACGGCCCGCCGATGGCGGGCTTTTGCATATTTGGTTGACGAACAACCGTTAGTTAGTTATAATTGCGTTGCGTCAAGGCGTATGCTTTTTAGGCCGCATGGAAAGGAATAAGGTAATATGAATATAAAACACGCTAAAATAATTCTTGCGCTGCTCATTGCGGCGCTTACGCTTATGCTTTGCGGCTGCGGCGGGGGCGATATACAGCCCCCTGCGGAAACGGATGCGCCGAGGCAGCCCGTGCGCACGCTTAGCTGCATAATGGCGGACGCGCTTTCGGGTATGTGCCCCGCGGGCGGGGAGAACGTTGCCGTGTGCCGGGCGGATTACGAGGCGGGCGTTACCACGCTTTGGCTTGCAGATACGGCTGATGACGCAATAATTTGCGAAGCGAAGCTGAAGGGTGCATGGGCGCTGAAGGAGCAGACGTTTGCGGACGGCAGGTTTGCCCTTTGCAACCGCGATACCAACACATGGAAATTCATGAGCGCGGAGCTTATGGAAATAAGCTCCGTGCAGACCGAAAATGCGGACGGCTTCTTTTCATATGCCGCGGATAAGTATTATTACCTGAGCGATAATGTGCTTTGCATGCAGGATATAAAAAGCGGCGAAAGGGGCGCGGTTCCGCTTTCACCCGATTTAAGGCTATTGTATATTTCTGCGTTTGATAATAAAAGCGGCCTTATAGCGGCGCAGTTTTTCCTTTCGCCATACAGCAGCGAATGCGGCACGGCTATAATCGATATTGCCGCGGGTAGGCCGGTTATGCTGCAAAAGGAGCGGTATCAGGCGTATTTTACGCCGAACGGCATACGGCTGATGTACTTTGATTCGGATGCGATGGCGTACAGCTTTCTGTACAGCGGCTCAGACGGGCGGGCCATGCTTGCGGATTCCGGCATATTCATTGATGCGGGCGGCGATATTTACTCCGTTGCGGATTCGCCGTACGTTATCGGCATAATCGGCGGCAAAACAGCGCTTTATTCAATGGATAATGAAATAAAGGCCTGTTCGCTTGCGGAAAGCGGAATAGCCGGGGAAATGTATAATTCGTGCTATCTTTATGATGCGGGTGAGCTTGTGGGCGCGGCGTATCACGGCGGGGAGTTCCGCTTTTACGCGGCGGATGTGAACGCGTTTGAGTTTGAATACGTTGCGGATGCGGCAGAGACGGCGTCGCCCTTTACTGTTTATGAATCGCTTGCGCAGGCATACTGGACGGCGGACGCGGGCGCAGGTGTTGCCGAAAGCCTGCAGCAGGCGCGGCAGCATGCGGACGAGCTTGAAGCGGAGTACGGCGTGCGGATACTGCTTTCCGTGCAGTGCCGTGAGACCGCAGCCCTTTGCGACCATGCAATAACATTGACTGATACAATGGGGCAAAGCGAGGAACTAAGCGCCGTAAACGCCGCGCTTGGCGCGCTGAAAAGGAGCCTTTCGCTCTATCCGGAAGGATTCTTTGCCCAGTTTAAGAACGGCATGGGCGAAGGCGGCGTGCGCATACTGCTCATTGAGCAAATCGAAAGCAATTACGGCGCAATAGGCTGCACATATGAAAACGGCATATGGCAGAACATTGCGCTGGACGTGCGCACGGGCGAAGGCATGGACAGCATTATTTGCCACGAAATATGGCACGCGACCGAGAATCATATACTTACCAAGGATTATTCCGCCATATTGCCGGACGAATGGAACGCGCTCAACCCCGAAGGCTTTGAATATTACTGGGACGCAACGCTTGTAAACAACGCGCATGAATGGACGCTGTACAGCGGAAACATAGCTAATGTATACTTTGCGGACAGCTATGCGTGCGTGGACGAAAAAGAGGACCGCGCCCGCATAATGGAATACTTCATGACGCATGACGACGAAGCGGAGCTGCTTATACAATCGCCGGCGATACGCAAAAAGCTGGAGCTTATGTGCCGCGCCATACGCAGCACGTTCGATACATCGTCGTGGGAAAACGTGCGCTGGGAAAGGCTTTTGTGAGCCATAAAGAGGAACGTAGGACGTATGAGGACTATTCTTATAATAGATGATGACATTGCCATAGGCAACATGGAGCAGGAGGTGCTTGAGCGGGCGGGATACATCACGCGGCGTGCTTATTCCGGCACGGAGGCGCTGCTTGTGCTCAAAACCATGCGCCCTGACCTTATATTACTCGATCTTATGCTGCCCGGCCTTTCGGGGGAGGAGATATCGAGCCATATATTGGATGAACTTTCGCGCCTTGCCACGCATTACGGCTTTATTGATTCCGGCCGTATGGTGAAGGAGATGAGCGCGGGGGAGCTGGAAGCGCGCTGCCGCAAGAGCGTGCGCATAGAAGTATCCGATACCAAGGCCATTGCCCGCGTGCTGGACAAAATGGGCGTTGAATACAGCATAGCAAGCGACACCGCGGCGTATGCATTGCGGCGGGGGCGATTCAGATAGATAAGGCGGCGCGGGAACTTATACACCTGCGCGATGAAATAGCGGCAGAGAAAGACGGTATACCGCCGAAAACGCTCATTGTGCTGTGTGCGCTTACAAACGCGGCATACCAACGACCGGACGGCGTATATGTTGTGCCGATAACGGCATTGAAGGATTAGCATTTATAATTAATCAGCCCCACCTGTCTTTTGCGGACGGGCGGGGCTGTTTTTTTAATCGGGATTTAGACTTTCATCACAGCACAAAGTGCAGGAAGCGCATTGCGTCGAGCCAATCGGTGCACTCGAACTCTATCGTGCGGGAGCCGGTTTGCTTTGCGCCGGGGTAGAAGCCGCCTTCGTAGGCCTTGAAATGCTCCTTGAAGTTTATTTCAAGGTGATATTTATCGCTCGTGGGGAACATGCAGTCCTCCTTCTTCTTGGTGGCGATGGCGGCGGACACGGTTTCGCGGATGCGGCGGACGGCTACGTCAGGATGCAGCGTGAGCGCGCCTGCGCCGATGCCTTCGTTTATGGGAACGGTGGCAATGTTCGGGTTTATCTCGTTCATCCATTCGCAAAGGCCGCGGTCGCCGCATACGCAGTATACGGGCACGCCGAGGGAGCTTGCGATGAGGGAATTGAGCATAAGCTCAGGCGCAAGCATGCCGTTCACCTTAACGAAGTTGTTCTGGGTATTCATGGTGTGGGAAAGCGGATTGCCCGGCATCTGCGCGGCGCTGTGATAGCCGGTGAAAACCACGCCGTCAAACGTTTCGTCAAGGCCGAACATCATGGAATACGGATGGCGTGCCCAGCCGCGATATACGCGGGTGTATTCAGGCAGCTTCGCGGGGTTCAGATTGCGTGCGCTGTCATGCGCATCCTTAACCACTATTTCTTCCACGCCCGCGTCGTGCGCGCCTTCGCAGGCGGCGGCGACCTCGCGGGTCATTTGGTTGGCAAAATAGTCATAATCATGCGGAACGGAGCGCTCTGTCTCGTTCCAGTTAACTATGCCCGCGGTACCTTCTATATCCGCGCTGATAAACAGTTTTTTCATCGGTGTTTCTCCTTAACGTTTTATTATAAAATGCGTGGTTTTGCGCCGCAGGGGCTTAAAAACCATATTTATCAAGAAATTCGTTGACCACGGCGTAATACTTTTCGCGGTCCGTGCTTATGCTGCGCACATGGCCCGCGCCGGGGCAGATGTAAAGCGCCTTTTTGCCGCGCTTAGCGTCATAAAGCCTTAGCGTATTATCATACGGTATCAGCCTATCCGCCGTACCGTGTATGAACAGCACCGGAAGCTTAGGCGCACCGTTTGCGCGTTTGAGTTCATCAAGCGGCGATACATCGGAATATCCAAAGCCCGCCCGCGCGCGCAGTATCCACTCCGCAGGGCCTTCAAACGGCCACGAGGGCAAATGCTTCATGGAGCCAACGTTATACATGAGCTGATCGTGCAGAGTGGCAAACGGGCAGTCCGCAACCACAAAATCCGGCGGATTTTCCCCAAGGCCGCACAAAAGCACCGTTGCGCCGCCCATGGAATCCCCATGTACGCCAACGGTACACGGCTTTTCGGGATAGCCTTTATCGCGGCGGGCAAGGGCAACAAGCGCGGCCAGATCGTGCCGCTCAAGATAGCCCATTGTGCAGTATTTGCCTTCGGACGTGCCGCTGTTGCGCTGATGATAAAGCAGAACGTCATAGCCGCGCTGCATATATATTCGGGCGTATTTCAATTCCGATTCGCGCCGCACCCAAAAACCGTGCGCCAGTATGCACACCTTATCGGTAGGCTCAGCCGCCCTGTACCAGCAGTAATCCAGCCGCACGCCGTCGCGCGCGATAATGCTGCCCTCCTCATCGGGAAGCATTGAGGCCATTTCGCCCGGGGCAAAGTTGCCGCGCTCTATTTCAAGCTGCTCAACCTCTTCAAGCGAAGAACGCTTGGGCGTGATGACAAGCTTCACAAGCATCCACGATACCGTGAATATGAAGGCGGCCGCAATAAGGGCTGTTATAAGCAATATCCATAACCACATCTGCGCCGCCTCCTTTCTAGTGAAATTGCTTTATTAGTCCTCGTTTATGTACACTCTGGGTACGCGGTTGGTAACAAGGCAGGTGAGTTCATAGTTTATCGTGCCAACCTTCTGCGCGGCATCTTCCCATGAAATGGAGTTGCCGCCGATGAGAGTCACTTCATCGCCGCGCTTGACCTTATCCTTATCCGCAAGCACCATGCACATATCCATGCATATGCGCCCCGCCTGCGGATAACGCACGCCGTTTATGGTAACGGTGGTGTTGTTGGAAAGGCGGCGTGGGTAACCATCCGCATAGCCTGCCAGTACAACGGCTGTGGTGAAGGGCTTGTCCCCCTTGAAGGTGCGGCCGTAGCTCACAGTCGCGCCGGCGGGAAAATCGCGCACCTGGGAAACGTGGCTCTTAAGCGTCATAACGGGCTTGAGCGGGCCGTACTGGGGCATGCTGTCAGGATACATGCCGTAAAGTATAACGCCCTCGCGCACCATGTCTATCTGCGTTTCGGGATGATAGAGTATGCCGGCGGAGTTGCTGGTGTGGCAGGTTTCGGGCCTTAGACCCTTTTCGGTAAGGTAGTTCATAACGGTTTTGTGGTTTTCAAGCTGCCATGCCGTGAATTCGTCCTGATCGGGAGTATCGGCAACGCAGAAGTGCGTGTACATGCCCGTTACCTTAACGTTTGAAAGCTTGCTCATGCGCTCGGCAGCTTCGGCGGCCTTCATGGCGGCGTCGTGCCCCTGCGCAAAAAGGCCAGCGCGGCTCATGCCGGTATCAAGCTTTATGTGACCCTTAACGGTAACGTTTGCGGCCTTTGCGGCCTCGTTCAGCTCAAGGGCGTGGCTCTCGTCCACAAGGGTTTGGGTGATGTCGTTATCGGCAAGCACCTTTGCGTATTCGTGGGAAGTATAGCCCAGTATGAGTATGGTCTTTGTTATGCCGCCCTGACGGAGCTCCAGCGCTTCGCTCAGGCAGGCCACCGCGAATGCGTCCGCGCCGCACTTTTCAAGATAGCGCCCGCAGCGCACAGCGCCATGACCGTAAGCATCGGCCTTTATAACACACATTACCTTTTTGCCCGTGGCGCGCGCGATTTCATAATTGTGCTTCAGCGCGGCCATGTCTATTTCCGCCCATGTGCGGGCAGAGGGAGAAAGCAGTTCGTTCATTTTACGCCTCCGAAAAATTGGGCTTTTGCCCTTGACCTGTACAGTTTATTCCATTAAACTGCACCTGTCAACCAATGGAGCAGGTATTGTTCACGATTTGTTAATGCATAAAATGGATTTTTTGTGTTACCATTGCCATATATGGCGATGGAATCGCCTGTGCTTTTGCGGTATGCTTTAATTAAAGGATAACTGAAGCAAAAATATTAAAAAAACCATTGACCGGAGCCTTGGGGTATAGCTTATTCTATGCATGGAGGTGAGCGCAAATGCTTATAAATGAAGTATGCAGGGAATGCAACCTGACCAAAAAGGCGGTTGAGTATTACACCGAACAAGGCTTAATCCGTCCGGATATAACAGAGAACGGATATAGACGGTTCTCGGATGCGGATGTTTTGAAGCTCAGAAGAATTGCCGTTTTGCGCGGGCTCGGTTTTTCCGTGCCGGAAATACGCACAAGTCTTGATGATGATAGCCGTGCGGCGATTTACGATATTCTAAACAGGAAGGAGCTTGAAATCGTTGAGCTGCAGACAAAGCTTGCATTGATAAAGCAGCTTGCAAACGGCGGCGATTGGGAGCGTATTGAAGGGCAGATAGAAGCACTCCAAGGCAAGAAATCCATATTAAGCCGCATACTTGATAAGTTTCCGGGCTTCTATGGCAAATTCGCCTGTCTGCATTTTGCTCCGTTTTTGGGCGAAGCAATTGCAACGGAAGAACAGCGGGATGCGTTTGAAACGATTATATGTTATTTAGATAGCATTACGATGACCATTCCCGATGATGTGCGGGAATATATTGATGAGGCTACAAGAAATACCGACGCCGCCGTGCCGCAAAATGCGTCCGCAGCGCTTGCGGCAGCTATGGCAGACCCGGAGCGGTATATACGCGACAACAGGGAGATGCTCGATCGATATAGAGCGGTTGCGGAATCGGAGGAATACAAGGCATCTCCCGCTTATCGCCTGCAGGAATGCTTGAAGCGGCTTCAAAGGGAAAGCGGCTACAACGATGTTTTTATTCCCGCAATGCAAAGGCTTAGCTCCGCTTACGGCGAATACTACAAAGCCCTGCAGGCGGCAAACGGGGTTTTCCAGCGGCATTTTCAACAGGAGTGATATTAAATGAAAAGAACGGAAGATGAGAACCCAAAGCAACGACGATACGAATAGGGGGGGGAAGCTATGCACATAACGATAAAAAGGGCGCTATGCCTTATACCGATATTGCTCATAGCCGCGCTTGCTATAACCTATGCGGCAATTAGGCATAACGCGCGGAGCCCGCAGGAGCTAATAAAGTCCAAATGGGGGATAGAGCTTCCCCAAAGCTGCGTGCAGGTATATAGCGCAATAGGCGATATCGGCATTGACGGGCGCGGCCCTAAATACAGGGTGTTTGAATGCGGCGACAGCGAGGATATGAAGAAGCTGCTGCAATGGCGGAGCATTAGCGTTAAAACATACGATAATGCCAACGTTTATCCGGTTCTGCACGGCCTTGAAACGGATGAAAGGGAAATTGACGGCGAATATCTTATACCCTTGGGCGAGTATATGTGCTTTAGGCAAACAAAAAGCGAGTCGAGCATAGTGCTGATGTACAGCGAGAAACAAGCACGATTGTATGTACTTGAGTTATATCTATAAAAATATTAAAGAAGCGGCTTATGCCGCTTCTTTAACGTTACAGCTTTATTCGTGCCTGTTGCCGTCGCGCCGGCACAGCAGCGCAATGCCCCATATGCCCGCAAGACCGACCAGCGTGTATATGATGCGCGCCACTACCGAAGCGCTGCTGCCGCATATGGCCGCAACCAGATCGAACTGGAATATGCCGACCAGGCCCCAGTTTATCGCGCCGATTATCATGAGTATCAATGATAACGTATCCATAAAAACACTCCTTCTTCTTTATTTTCTGCCGTTAGCTTTTGCATAAAGCGGCGGGTATATTTAAGTAAAAGCGTTCCATGGAAAATTTCGGGCAAAAATTACTTTTTCTTCTTTTCCGGGAAAAGCTGAAGCGTGAACTTGGAAAAATCCACGCCTTCCATAAAGTCGCTTGGTAAAAACGCCGTGTGACGGAATGTGTTCAGTTCGTTCAGGTGCTTTTTCAGCAGCACCGGCCGCGAAAGGTCAAGCTCGTGGCAAATATCGCCAAGCACCGCGTTCCATTCGTCTTCGCTGTGCGCCGCGGGGAAATCCATAACCACTTCTTTTATTATTTTGTCCATGTCCCGCGTTGCGGCCCATATTCTCATAGCCTTAATCTCCTAACGTGTTTTCAAGTATTTTTACGTGCGAAAGAAAGTCCGCGTCAGTAAAGCGCCTTGCGTGCGCGGGGCAGGCCTTTATGCAGGCATGGCACTTTATGCATATGCCGCCCGTTTCCGTAGGCGCGGCTTTATCTATGCTGCCCATGGGGCAAACGGAGGCGCATTTTCCGCAACGCGTGCAGCGGGAAGCCTCCGTTACGGGCTTAGCCTTCAAAAAATGCGCGCCCGTGCCGTCCTCCTTCAAGGGGGTGTAATACGGCGCAAGCGGCGTATCCGCGTCAAACGGCACGGGGGAAACGCTCCCCTGCGCAATGCGCCGCGCCGTATCCGCGCCGAGCGAAGCAAGCTGCGCCAAGTCCGCCGCGTTCGGCCTGCCATGCGCAATTTTAGCGGAAAACGCATGCTCGCACACTATGCTGCGCGCGGCAATGGGCACAAAGCCGTTTTGCGACGCAATGAGCAGCAGCTCCCGCTCCGCGTCCCCAGCGCTGCGCTTGCCGTAAGTACATAGGGCAATCAGCTTCGTGCTGCCGCCGCCGTGAAGGCAGCGCGCTATGTCCGGCGCGATTTTGTTCGGCAGCCTGCCTGCGTATACGGGCATGGCTATGACCACCGTATCGGCATCGGTAAAACGGTATTGAACGCCGCGTGCGGCGGGCGGGGCAAGGTCTATATCCTCAATGTCCGCGTTAAGTTCCCTTTTCAGCGTATATGCAACGGAGTGCGCGGCAAGCCTGCTGCTTCCCGTGGGGCTGAAGTATACGGAATATATTTTGCGCGGGGTCAGGCTCACTTGGCCTCGGCAAGTACCTGCTTCAGGTTGCGGGCAAGCTGATCGGAACAGGAGGTGCTCCTTTCGCCGCAATGTATGCCGTCAAGCCGCTGTATAACTTCCTCAACCGTCATGCCCTCCGCCAGCGCGCCGAGCGCTTTAAGATTGCCGTTGCAGCCGCCAAGGTAATGAATGTTGTGCACGCGGCCGTTTTCAATGTCCAGGTCTATTTTCCTTGAACATACTCCGTGGGGATAAAAAGTGTAATGCATTATTCTCTCTCCTTGGTTTATTATAAAATTATTTTGTCCATCTTCCGCTTGCGCCGCAGGGCAGCACAAGCCCCTGACCGCCGCGCGTGATGGGCAGGCCGACCTCGCCCGCCTCTATATTGCCGCGCCCCATGGCGACCTTGAGCGCGTTTGAAAGCACCGTAGGCGCAAGGCCGGTGGTATACGAATTGATAAGGAAGAACAGCGCTTCGTCATCCATCAGCTTTACGCATTCGGCAAGCAGGGGATAAAGCCCTTCTTCTATTTTCCACATTTCGCCGTTAGGCCCGCGGCCGTAGCTGGGCGGGTCCATAAGTATGCCGTGGTATGTTCTGCCGCGGCGCTGCTCGCGCAGCACAAACTTCATAACGTCGTCCACTATGAAGCGCACGGGCCTATCACTGAGGCCGCTTTGGTTAAGGTTATCCTTTGCCCAGGCAACCATGCCCTTCGCCGCGTCCACATGAACCACCTCCGCGCCCGCGCTTGCCAGTGCGCACGTTGCGCCGCCGGTATAGGCAAAAAGGTTCAGCACGCGGGGCTTTTCGCCGCTTTTAAGCTTTGCGTTTCTTATTATGTCCTGCATCCATGCCCAGTTGACCGCCTGTTCGGGGAAAAGGCCGGTGTGCTTGAACCCCGTGGGCCGCACAAGGAAGGTAAGCTCACGCCAGCGTATCGTCCAGGATTCGGCAAGGGAAGCATTGTATTCCCAATATCCGCCGCCGGAAGATGAGCGGATATAGTGCGCATCCGGCTTGGAGTTGCCGCGACCCATTGGCCAAACGGCCTGCGGATCGGGCCTAAGCAGCGTAACATCGCCCCAGCGTTCCAGCTTTTCGCCGCCGCCCGCGTCAATTATTTCATAATCAAGCCAACTGTCGGCAAGATACATATTGTTACCTCCTCAGCAGCCGGGCATCATGCCCAGCAGAAAATTGGATTTATAGAAGAATTTGGCGGTTATGGAGCTGTTCACTATGTCCGTAATGAACTTGAACTTGCCCTGAAGCACTATGAGCACAAGCGGCAGCAGCATGAAAAGCAGAAATACCGCCAGTATGCCGCGCACAAGCCCAAGCCCGCCGGCTATGGCCCTATCCGCCATCCTCAGCTGCGGCAGCGTCCATGCGTAATCGATGCCGTTTATTATAAACGCAAGCACTATGCGCATCAATGCAAAAAGCAAAAGAAATACCAGTATGTTTATGAACAGCGATACTATGGTTTGGTTGAAATAATCGCCGAGGGTAACTATTCCGCTGTCCGCAAACTGCTCCTTGGCAATGTTGTCCGCAATGTTCTTGGCAACGGGATAGGGAAGATCCGCATTGGAAAAAACATCGTTGAGCGTATCGGTACTTATTTCGTTGATATTAGTTTTCGAAAGTTCAACGTTGCCAACATATTCGCTGCCTTCGGTATAATAAAGCATTGTGTTGAAAAGCTTTTCGTTGGAACGGATGGCGTTGGAGCCGACGGGCAGCAGCACTATTGCCACCAGCCACGCCAGTATATATGCGCCTATGGACAAAAGCGTGGGCAAAAAGCCACGGTATATGCCATGCAGCACGAACAGCACCAGCACCGCCAGCACCGCAATATCCAATAGATTCACTTCGTCTCCCTCCTTTTTGCCATTGATATGGCGTAAGTTTATGTTATTTAAGCTTTATAAGCCTAAGCGAGCCATCCGCGCTTTCGCACAGCGCTTCCGTTTCGCTGAGCTTAGTCGCTCCCACGCAGGCAAAATCAAGCGCGTATGTTCTGCTCAGTTTGCCCGCGGCGGTATAGATATACATATCGGTATTCGAGAACGCCACCATTTTGCCGCTGCACGCCATTACGGTATGCACGCCTTCGCTCAGCTGCACCGTGCGCGCTGCGGCGCTGCTCTGCGCGGCCTCGTCAACGCTATATAGCTTCACTTCGTTCATTGCGCCTTCCCCGCGGGGAACGAACAGGAACAGCGGCCGCGTAAGCGCGGGTGAATAATCGCAAAGCTTATAGCCGTATGTCAGCAGCCGCCAGCTTTCGCCGCTTATGCCCGCATCGCAGCGAATAAGCTGCTCCGTGCCGGAAATGAATATGCTGCTTTTTGTGAAAACCACCCTGTCCACAAGCTGAGAGCTTATGCTTATAACGCCGGACATCGTGGCAACGCTTTCGCCGCCCTGCGCGGCGTAGCTGTATGTGGTCAGCGTTGTTACCGGCGTATCGGCGGAGGTTGAAAGCGTGAGCAGCCACATAAGATCGCCCTCGGAAGAATCATAAAAGCCGCAGTCGATTATAATGTCGTCCTTCTGCTCAATGATGTCGACCAATTCTCCGCTTTTGTTATACACGAGCACAGCGCCCGTGCCCGCGGAATCTATCCTGAGCACGGCAATGTGATTTGCCGCGCAGCGCAGGGACATTATCTGCCCGCCTACGTCTATAAAATCATCCGCGCCTATTATCTGCACTGCGTTCACGGAATAAAGCGCCGCCGTGCCGCCGCCCGCGGCTATTGCAACATCGCTCGTGCCAAGGCTCATGCTCGTTGCGCCTTCGGGATTCCTTGTATCGTAACGGATAAGCTTATCCCCATCGGCATAATAGAATATGCCGTTTGAATAAGCATACGGCGCTTCCGAATAAAACGGCAGTGCGCTTTCCGTGCCGAAGGATGCGCGGGAGCTTAAAAACGCCCTAACGCCGAAAAATCCGCCAACTATCAGCGCAATGCCCAGCAGAATTATAAGCAGTCTTTTTATCGTGAACGCCTTATCGGCGCTTTTCAGCCGTCGTCTTGCCATTATTCACCAATCATAAAATCTATCGCCCCGCTGAGCACCCTGAACTCGGCGGGCGTTTCGCCATTTATTTCGCCGTCGCATTCCATCAGGGAATGGGTAAGGGTTTTTACCTTCACGCTTTTTGCTTTGAAATACAAAAATTCGTTCTTATACTTCAAATGCTTGCCCTTCATATATTTGGGCAGAAGATATAAAAAGCGCAGCCGCGATATTTTCTTCAGTATGCATATGTCCATCAATCCGTCGCTGTAATCGGCAAGCGGGGCAAGGTTTATGCCCCCGGCAAAGCGGGTGCCGTTGCAGGCAGAAAGCAGCGTTACCGTTACGTTAAATGTTTCGCCGCTGTCGGTAACTATTTCGGCTTCCGTGCGGGAAAGATAGATAAGCGATTGCAGTATGCCAAGCATATACGGAAGCATTCCGTTCAGTCTGCGCTTATATTTTTCGGTATAGCGCACCACGTCAACGTCAAAGCCAAAACCGGCCACGTTTATGAAAAAGCCATCCCCGGCCATTCCGGCGTCTATCAGGCGGCTTTTGCCGCCCGTGAGCACGTTCACAAGCCCTTCGTCATCCTCCGGCAGGCCTATGCCGCGCGCAAAGTCGTTGCCCGTGCCGAACGGCAGCACGCCAAGCTTTATGCCGGTATAGTCCTTAACAACGCTTGCCACTTCGTTAAGCGTTCCGTCCCCGCCAACGGCCACAAGGCGCGTTTCGCCCGCATCTATGGCGGCCTTGGCAAGCTTTACGGCGTGGCCTGGATATTCGCTGAAGCAGAAGCCGTACTCTACGCCCCGCTTTTCAAGTATCCCGCGCACAAGAGAGAAACGGCGCATGCCCTCGCCTGAACCCGAAACCGGATTAACAATGAAATAAAGCCTATCCATGTAAGACTCCTTATTTTGCGTCAGCAGGCAGCAGCACCTTCAGCGCCCCCGGCAGCGCGCGGAAAACGGCGGGCGTGGTCATGTCCACCTCTCCGTCCAGCTGCAATGCGCATGCTTCGGGGCAGTTCACCTTTATTTCCGCCGTGCGGATATGGTGCACGATGTCCTTATGCTTTATATGCTTGCCTTTTATGAACTTCGGCAGCAGGCATATGAATTTGAGTATGCTCACCCGTTCAACGTAGCAAATGTCAAGCATGCCGTCGAACGGATCCGCCATGGGCACGGCGCGCATGCCGCCGCCGATGTATTGCCCGTTGCCAACGCTCATTATTATTGAATCGCACTTTTCGGTAACGCCGTCGTGTTCTATTGTGAGCGGCATTGTTTTAAGGTGCGAAAGCGTATCGATTATGCCCAGCATATATGGGAGCATGCCGTTGTATTTATTCTTGAACTTTTCTGTTGCTTTCAGCACGGCCACATCGAACCCAAGCCCCGCCACGTTTATGAACGGCCGACCGTTCACCTCTGCCGCATCGGCATTTTTTACAGTGCCGTTAAGTATTGTGTCCGCCGCGCCTTCAACGTCCTTTGCAAAGCCCATCACCTTTGTAAAATCGTTGCCCGTGCCGAACGGCAATACGGCAAGCACGGCATCCGTGCCTATGGTTGCGGCGGCTACCTCGTTAACGGTGCCGTCTCCGCCGACGGCAGCGATGAGCCTTTTGCCGCGCTCTATTGCGGCTTTGGCAAGCGCGGTAGCGTGGCGCGGGGCCGCGGTATAGTCGAAGGAGAAATCCACGCCCTTGGCTTCAAGCAGCTTTGAAACCTCCTTAAACTTTTGCGCCGCAAGGCCGGAACCGGAAACGGGGTTCACAATAAAATACGGTTTATCCATACATCCTCCGTGGGTACAACATATCTATTTTATTCTAATTCAAAACCGCCGATATGTACAGCCGCAATGCTGTAAAATTTCCGTGTACTTTTAAGAAAAGCAAAAAAGGCTTCATGGGGAAGCCTTTTTGCCGAACATATTATGTGTTTTGCTTAATAGTAAATAGGATCACCGTCGGAATCAAGCAATACGCCATCATCGTCTAAGTCAAATACTTCGTCATCGTCGTAATCGAGCAGGTCGTCATCAAAAGGAAAATCATCGCTGATGCTGCTGCCGCTTTCTTTTACGGCCTGCATATAGTGGGCGTAGCCTTCATACCCTCTGCCGTAAATGCCAAAGTCCTGATTGTCAAAACTGCTGCCAGAATTTTTCTTGTCGGGTCCTGAGCAATTCATCATAGAAACCTCCTGTGAAAAGTTACTTTTTCTGTTCCAAGCAGATAGTGTTGCCGTTGCGATGCTCAATACCTTATATTCATTTTAGCATATTCTGTACACAATGTCAAAATGTTCTCAATGCACATGCTCGGTATGCAGGAACGCCTCGCTTATAACTTCGGAAAGGAGATACGCCGCGGCAAGCAGTATTATTATGCCGAGCACTATGCGCACTATTTTTTCCGCCTTTACGTAGCGCGGGGAATCCATGAGCCGGTTTACGAAGCCCGCGCTCGTGCCTGCGACAACGGAAAGCACGCCGTGGCCCACGGAGAAGATTATGAGCAGGAGCACGCCGTAAAGCATGCTGGCGCGGTTGGCAACGATTGCAAGCATGGCAATAAGCACGGGCGTTGTGCAGTGCGACGAAAACGCGCCCGCAAGCAGCCCCGCCATGAACGTTGCACGATAGCCCTTGTTCGGCTTTGCCTTTATGGTGGCTTCGGGTACCAGTTCAAACACGCCGAACATTTGCAGCGCCATGGCAATGAGCAGCAGCGCAAGCCCCAGGTGCAGCCACGGCCCAAGCCCGTTGAGAAGATTGCCGAGCAGCGACGCCGCGAACCCAAGCGCCGTGAAAGTTATCATGGAGCCGAGCGCAAACACCAAAGAAAGGCGGAACGCCTTCTTCGGCTCGTGCTCGTTAAGCCCGCCGACGCAGCCGAGTATCAGCGGAATTGTTGAAAGGGAGCAGGGAGTAAGGCTGGTCAGCAGTCCCGCAAGCAGCGCAATGAGCGGCGCAAGCCAAAGATTGCCCCCCACAAGCTGAGAAAGCTTCATTATAAAATCATCCATCTATTGAATACCTGATTTCTTTGCTGTATTATAAACGCATAAGCGTCCATAGCTGAATGGTAACGCATAGTGCGCGGCGGCGCAAGGGCTAATTTGGCCGAAAGGGAACTTTTTTTGATGCGCTGCGGCAGAAAATCATTGTATTTTGGTCAAAAACGGGGTTGTATCTTTATTTCTTGCATGTTATAATATGTTGCTAACGTGCTTCTTGCGCCGCGTAAGTGCGGCGCCATAAGACCATAAGGAGGTGAAAAGCGTGAATAAGTACGAAGCCATGTATGTCATCACGCCGGAGCTTGAGGATGAGGCCGTAAAGGGCATAATCGAAAAGTATACCGGCATAATCACTGCCAACGGCGGTGAAATCGAGAAGGTAGACGAATGGGGACGCCGCCGTCTGGCTTATCCCATCAACTACAAGACCGAAGGCTATTACGTGCTGACTACGTTTGCGGCTGCGAGCGAACTCCCCAGGGAGCTTGAGCGTAACCTGAACAACGATGAAGGCATTCTCCGTTTTCTCGTCGTTCGTCAGAACGGCTGAAAACCGGTTGTAAAAGAAAGGTCGTAACGCAATGAACAAAGTCATTCTTATAGGTAATTTGACCAAGGATCCCGAAATGCGGCAGACCACCAACGGCACCAACGTTTGTACGCTGAGCCTGGCCGTGAACCGCCGCTTTAAGGACAAGACTACGGGCGAAACCGTGGCAGACTTTTTTAACGTTATAGTGTGGCGTCAGCTTGCGGAGATATGCGGCAGGTATCTTGCCAAGGGCCGCAAGGTCTGCGTGGTGGGCGAGCTTCAGAATCGCTCCTACGACGCTAAGGACGGTACCAAGCGTTATGTGACCGAAATAGTCGCCGAGGATGTGGAATTCCTCACCCCGCGCGGCGAAAGGGACGCTTCCGGCGCAGGCGATTATGCACCGCGTAACGACAGGCCCGCACCCCAGGCTCCCGACGGATTTGTTGACATTGACGACGACGCGCTGCCCTTCTAAGCCGCAGCCGCCGTTAAAGATTTGAAAGGAGATACTTCATCATGGAAGAGCGTAGGACCATGAAGCCCCGTCCCCGCAAGGGCCGCCGTAAGGTTTGTGCCTTCTGCGCCGACAAGGTGGAACATATAGATTACAAGGACGTGAACCGCCTTCGTAAGTTCACCACCGAGCGCGGCAAGATAATGCCCCGCAGGATGAGCGGCGTGTGCGCAAAGCATCAGCGCGAGCTGGCCGTTGCCATCAAGCGTTCCCGCCAGGTCGCCCTTATGCCGTACGTTGCGGACTAAGGCAAGCCTTAAAGGAAACACATAACAAACATCAACCAAGCGAAGAGCGTTAGTAACGGCCGCCCGTATGGGCGGCCGCTTTTGCTAAGTATACAAGGGCGAACATAAGGCAGGCCACAATGATAAAAATAGAGATTCCGGGCAGAGAAACGATAGAGATAGAGCATGTTGTGCTGGATTACAACGGCACGATCGCGCTGGATGGGCAGCTTATCGCCGGCGCGGCGGAGCGAATATGGGAGCTTAGCAAGCTGGCGCGGGTATATGTGCTTACCGCGGACACATACGGCACCGTGCGGGCGCAGTGCGCCGGGCTTGGTGCGGAGATAAGGACATTTCCGCGGGCGAACGCGGCCGACTGCAAGGAGGAGATAGTGCGCTCCCTTGGCGGCAAAGCGGCCTGCATAGGCAATGGATTCAACGATATAAAGATGTTCGATATTGCGGAGCTTGCCATAGCCGTAATGGATGGCGAGGGCGTGTGCGCCGCGCTGATAAGCCATGCGGACGTGCTCGTGCGCAGCGCAGAGGAAGGGCTTGACCTGCTGCTCAAGCCGGACAGGCTCAGGGCAACGCTGAGAACATGAGCATAGAGCATGGCTAACCCCACTCGGCTTGAAACGTGCAAAGGTTTTTGCGGGTGAAACCGAAAAACTATGCCGAAATTAGAAGTTTTTACGGGTAGAACCAAAAAACTATGCCGAAATCAGAAGTTTTTATGGGTAGAACCGAAAAAGTTATTGAAGCCATCGGCTTTTTCTGGTATCATTCGTAAAAAGGGGGTGGCAGCATGATATTCAGACCGGATTATATAAAGGCGATTGAGCCGTTTATAGATAAGCCTCTTGTAAAGATACTGGCGGGCGTTCGCCGCTGCGGAAAATCAACAATATTTGAGATGCTTAAAGCCGAATTGATTGACCGCGGGACGGAGGAAGCGCGAATAATCCACCGCTCATATACCGATATGGATATGCCCGAAAACATCACCGCCAAGGAAATGTACGCCGAGCTTACAGCCGCAATGCAGGGCAAGGGCCGGTGCTATTTGCTGCTGGATGAGATACAGGAAATAAAGGGCTGGGAAAAGGCCGTAAACAGCCTGCTGGAAAATACGGATGCGGACATATATGTTACGGGATCTAATTCAAAGCTTATGTCGAGCGAGATATCAACGTATCTTACCGGACGATATGTAACAATACCCGTATATACGCTTTCGTTTAAGGAATATATTCAATTCAAGGCGGAGAGCGGGCGCGGCGGCAGGGAATTGCTGAACGAATACATACGCTTTGGCGGGTTCCCTATAACGGCGATAGCCGAATACGAGGCGGATCAGGCGTATCAGATAGTGAACGGAATATATTATACCGTTGTTTCGCGCGATATTGTAAAGCGCCACCGCATAGCAAAGCAGGAGCTTTTTGACAGGGTTGTAAAATACATAATAGAAAACGTAGGCAAAACGTTTTCGGCCAATTCAATATCCGTCTTTTTGAAAAGCGAGCATCGCAGCGCCTCCGTGGAAAGCATATATAATTATATACGCTGGCTTGAACAGGCGTTTATAGTTTATCCGTGCAAGCGATATGACCTTCAGGGCAAAAGCATACTTAAAACGCAGGAGAAGTATTTTCTTGCCGATATGTCGCTGAAATACGCGCTGCTCGGGTACAACCGAAAAATGCTGGACGGGGCGATTGAGAACATTGTTTTCCTTGAGCTGAAGCGGCGCGGATACGATGTGTACATAGGCAAAAACGGGACTAAGGAAATAGACTTTGTTGCCGACAAACGGGGAGAGCGAATATATGTTCAGGTATGCGTAAGGCTGCCCGAAAAATCCGACCGTGAAACGGGCAACCTTATGGAGATAGCGGATAATTACCCCAAATATGTGGTTACGCTCAACGATTTGGATACGGGCATAGAGAACGGCATAAAGGTAGTTCACCTTTACGATTTTCTTACGGCTGAAAGCTGGTAAGGCGCGGATATACGCCCCGATATTGTCAGCTGCGTATTAGCCCCTCCATATCCTCCGCCATTGGCGCATGCACACAAATGTATTCCCCCGTGAGCGGATGCGTGAAGGCGACGCGCTCGGCATGGAGCGCGGGGCGGGCGATGAGAGGCGAGTTTTCGCCGTACAGCCAGTCTCCCATGAGCGGACAGCCGATGTGCGCCATGTGTACGCGCAGCTGGTGCGTGCGGCCCGTGCGCGGGTGCAGTTCACATAAGGCTATGCCGTTAAACGTGCTTAGAACGCGGTATTCGCTCACGGCGGGCGAACCATCCGGGCGCACGGCACGCTTGTAATGCGAATTTTCGGCCATGCCTATGGGCGCGTCTATTATGCCCTCCGCTTTTTCCGGAACGCGGGGAAGTATGGCTAAATATCGCTTTTCAAATTGACCCTGCTCCATAATGCGTTTCATCAGCGCGTGCATATAGCCGCATTTTGCAACGGTCATCGCGCCGGTCGTGCCGCGGTCAAGCCGACTCACCGGATGCGGACGCTCGTCATGCGGAAGATAGGCGTAGAGCGCATCCTCAACCGTGTCCATGTCCGGTTCCTTGGTGGAAGAATGCACGGCCATGCCCGCAGACTTGTTTATAATAACAAGCCACTCATCTTCATATAGAATATCAAGCTTTGCCGCTTTGCCGCAAGGGCGGCCTTCTTCGGGGTCGCTGAGCTGAATGCTGAGCACATCGCCCAAGGCGAGCCTGTATGTGCTGCGCACATGCGCACCGTTTACGCTTATGCCGAGCGGCAGCGTCTTTAACCGCCTAAGATATGTGTCCGACGCCATAAGCTCGTGCGTTATCACGCTTTCTGCCGTTCTGCCGCAAAGGGAAGCGTCTGCTGTTATGGGAAGTCTATTCATAAATATATAGTATCATTTTATTCTCCCCAAGTCGATAGTCTCTATCTCTGCGCCGGTATAATAATGCAGCAGTATTTCCTTATAATCCGCGCCGCGCTGCGCCATTGCCTCCGCGCCGTATTGGCTCATGCCCACGCCGTGGCCGTAGCCGCGGGTGGATACCACAACGCGCTCGGGCGATATCTCTATTGTGAACGCGGTGCTGTTCAGCCCCAATGCCTGCCTGAGCTCCCGCCCGGTAACGGTTTTGCTGCCAAGCTGAAGCCTTGTCACGCGGCCGCTTTCGCTTTTTGAAAGTATCTTCACCTGCTCCTCAAGCTTATTCTTTGATATATCCGCGCCCTTTATCGCCGCGTTCACGGCGTTTGCAAACTGCTTGCGGGTGAAGGATACCGTTGCGCTGTAACGCGAAAAGCCCTCCTCGCCCGGACTTGATACGCTTTTAAGATACGGCGCATCCCCGCCGAAAACGTTTGCTGCGTCCTCCGTCATGCCGCCGGAGGATGAATGAAACAGCGCCTCTATGGGCTTACCGTTGTATGTCAATATAACGCCGCGCGTAGCGGACACGGCGCCGCTCAATTTATCGAAGTACATGTCCGCTGAGCTGCCCCACTTTTCGGAAAGCTCCTCCCGCGTGCGGTATGCCTGGCAGCAGGTGCTGTCCGTGCATACGTCCGCGCCGCCCTTGCCGCATGGTTTGCCGCCGAGAGAGGCCATCTTTCGGGCGGTATATGTGCGCGCAGCAACGGACTGCGCCTTCAGCGCCTCCTCCGCAAAGCTTGCGGGCATTTCCGCCGCCGTAACGCGCAGAACGTATTCCTCAAGCGGCAGCGAATACACCTTGTCCGTGTCGGCATTGTATATGCTCACGGTTGCGTCATCGCCGTCCGCCGTAGGCGCATCGCTGTCGCCTTCATATCCGCCGCGCGCTATGGCACAGCCCCGCAGCATCAGTACAAAAAGCGATATTGCGAGCGCGATAAGCCCAAGTTTTGTTATCTTTTCAGTATTAAGCCTTATTCTACCCATACCTGATATATATGAAGCATGATATACTATATTCATCTATTGCCGCATAAGGAGAAGGCCATGCTTTATTTGAAAAATTTCTCGTTCCTGCCCAAGGAACGGGAGGAGGACTTTTTTATCGCGCTAAAGCGCACCTGCTATTCAACGGCGTATCCGTTCGAGATATTCCCGCAGAAGGGGCTTACGCGCCTTGAGTTTGAACCGGTGACTATACTTTCCGGCGGCAACGGATCGGGCAAGACTACGGCGCTAAACATAATGGCGCAGGCGCTTGAGGCTAAGCGCACGTCGCCATATAACTCCAGCGCGTTCTTTGAAGAATATGTCAATATGTGCAGCTTTACGCTTGACCCGCGCGCGGGGGAGGATTTCAACGCGGAAATAATAACCAGCGACGATGTGTTTGACTTCATATTTAATATACGCAGCCTTAACGACGGCATAGACGAACGGCGGGAGGAGCTTTTCACGGAATGGCTGAAGGAACGTTCGCCCGACGCAAAGCCCCTGCGCGTGCGCAGTATGGATGACTATGCCGAACTTGTGCAGCAGAATAAGCGCCGCCGCATGACGCAGAGCGCATACGTGCGTTCCAGCCTTATGAATAACGTGCGCGCGCACTCAAACGGCGAAAGCGCGCTGCTGTTCTTTACCGATAAGATAGACGAAAACAGACTGTATCTGGTGGATGAGCCTGAAAACAGCCTGAGCACCGAATCGCAGAAAAAGCTGGCGGAATATATTGAAAATGCGGCGCGGTTCTATAACTGCCAATTCATAATATCCTCCCATTCGCCGTTCATGCTGTCGCTTAAAGGTGCGAAGGTTTATGATATGGATGCATTCCCGGTGCACCCCGTGCACTGGACGGACATGGCGAATATTCGCGCACTGTATGAATTTTTTATGCAGCACAGGGATGAGTTCGCGAATTATGAATGATAAACTATCATCTAAAAAACAGATACTAACGGCTTACTATTCATTTTGACCGTGATTGCTGTTTTATGCGGCAAAGGTTTGCTATAATATCGGCATATGGGTAAAAATTGCGGCGAAAGGGAGAAGCCATGTATTTTACGGGTATAGACATGGGCTCCACCTGCACCAAGCTTATCGCGCTTGACGAAGGCGGGGCCATTGCATATAAAAAGGTTGTGCCCACGGGCTGGAACTGCGTGGAAACAGCGAAGGGGCTTATAGACGAGCTTGCCAAGGAAGGCTTTGCGCGGGAGAATATGCTTATCGTGTCCACGGGCTACGGCAGGCAGGCCATTCCGTTTGCGGACAAAAAAGTGACAGAGATTTCCTGCCACGGCAGGGGAGCGTACTATCTTTTTAACGACGATGCGTTCACGCTGATAGACATAGGCGGGCAGGATACCAAGATAATAGAAACCGAGCGCGGTACCGTGCGCAACTTTATAATGAACGACAAATGCTCCGCCGGAACCGGACGCTTCCTTGAAATAATGGCGGGCGTGTTGGGCGTTGGACTCAACGAAATGTGCGAACTGGGGCGGGAGAGTAAAAACCATGTAAGCATATCCAGCATGTGTACCGTGTTTGCGGAATCGGAAGTGGTCAGCCTTATCGGCCGCGGGACGGACAAGGCGGACATTGCATACGGCATAGTTGAATCCATTGCCACGAAGGTGAAGGGACAGATGGGCCAGCTTGGCGCCGGCGGCAGGGTATACCTTACGGGCGGGCTGTGCGAAACGCATTTGTTATAGACATGCTGAGCCAAAAGCTTGGGACGGAGGTTATCAGCGCGCCGCTTGCGTGCTACGCGGGCGCGATAGGCGCGGCAATGTTCGCGCGGGAAATTTTTGTGAAAAAACTTGACTCGGTCAAGCAATAAATAGGAGGAAATAAAAATGGCAAACGTAAAGATCAACGCTGTGGGCGACCAGTGCCCCGTACCCGTTGTAAAGGCCACAAAGGCGCTGAAGGAATTCAAGGAAGCCGGCACACTTGAGGTGCAGGTGGATAACGAAATAGCTATCCAGAATCTTACCCGCCTTGCGAACAGCAAAAATCTGAAGCACAGCAGCGAAAAGCTGGGCGAGGAGCTTTATAAGATAACCATGCAGGTGGAAGGCCCCGTTGAAATGAGCGAGGCGGACATAAACTGCGCGGTGGATAACCGCGGCGACTTTGTGGTAGCCATAGATACGGACATTATGGGCCGCGGCGCGGACGATTTGGGCAAAACGCTCATGAAGGGCTTCATATTCGCCGTGTCTCAGCTTGAGACTCTCCCCAAGACCATCCTTTTCTATAACGGCGGCGCGAAGCTGACCACCGAAGGCTCCGTTTCCGTTGAGGATCTGAAGAACATGGAAGCGCAGGGCGTTGAAATACTCACCTGCGGCACCTGCCTCAATTTCTATGGTCTTACCGATAAGCTGGCCGTTGGCGGCGTTACCAATATGTATACCATAGTTGAAAAGCTTGCCTCTGCCGGCAAGGTCATCAAGCCGTGATATATCTTGATAATGCGGCCACAACGCTCGTTAAGCCGCCGCAGGTCATAGACGCCGTGGTGAAAGCCATGGGCACGATGGGCAACTGCTCGCGCGGGACGCATGAAGAGGCGCTTTCAGCCGCGCGGGTGGTTTATTCGGCGCGGGAAAGAATAGCCAAGCTTTTCAACTGCCCCCGCGCGGACCACGTTGTGTTCACCGCAAACTCTACCGAGGCGCTCAATATTGCCATATCAGGCATCATAGGCGAAGGGGACGAGGCCGTAAGCACGGATCTTGAACATAATTCCGTGCTCAGGCCGCTGTATCGGCTTGAGGCCGAGCGAAACGTTAAGCTAAGCTTTGCCGCGGCGGACAGGCAGGGCAATATAGACTATGCTCAGCTTGCTTCGCTGATAACACCCAAAACCCGCGCCGTGGTATGTACCCACGCTTCAAACCTTACGGGGAATATGCTTGATATTGCACGCATTGCCAAGCTTGTGCATCAGAACGGCGCGCTTATGATAGTTGATGCATCGCAGTCGGCGGGCTGCATTCCAATAGATATGCAGGCCATGGGCATAGACGTGCTGTGCTTCACGGGGCATAAGGGCCTTATGGGGCCGCAGGGCACCGGCGGGCTTTGCATAATGACCGGGGTGGATATAAGGCCGTTCAAGGTGGGCGGCAGCGGCGTGCAGTCATACAGCAAAACACAGCCGGAGGAATACCCAACCCGCCTTGAAGCGGGTACGCTCAACGGTCACGGCATCGCGGGGCTGAACGCAGCGGTCCGGTTCATACTGGATACGGGCGTTGAGGCCATACACGCGCACGAGCAGAAGCTTATGCGCCGCTTTTACGAGGGCGTGAAGGATATACCTGCCGTTACCATATACGGCGATTTTTCGCGCGACCGCGCGGCGATAGTTGCACTGAATATTGCGGATTATGATTCGGGAGAGATTTCGGACGCATTGAGCGAGGAATACGGCATTGCCACGCGCCCGGGCGCGCATTGCGCGCCGCGTATGCATATTGCACTCGGCACGCGGGAGCAGGGCGCGGTTCGCTTCAGCTTCGCCTACTATAATACCGAAGCGGACGTGGATGCGGCTATACGCGCGGTGAAGGAGCTTGCACAATGAGAGAGAAAAAGCTTTGGCTCATAATAACATTCCATACAACTACCGCCGCAATGGCAATGGAGGCCATGTGCGCCGCTAAAAACCTGCCCGGCAGGCTTATACCCGTGCCGCGGGAGATAACTGCAGGCTGCGGCATGAGCTGGCGCGCGCCGGTCGAAAGCCGAGAGAAGCTTGTTTCTGCGGCGGCGGAGGCGGGCATAGCCGTTGACGGAACGTATGAATTGATGCTGTAATGCAAAACAACATAACATATGCTTATACAAAGCACTGCTCATAAAGGCGGTGCTTTTTGCATAAAAATTTAGACAAACTAAATATTTTTTATGGGCTGTACAACGGGTTTGGAGTATGTTAAAATATTTATAATTGGTAATATAAATCAATGTTATAATGCCGCAGGAGCGGCGCGAACGAACAACTTTTTCAACCTAAAACTGAAAATCGAAAGGGGAAAAATCTATGAAAAAGTACACTAAGCTTATGGGCATACTGCTTGCGCTGGTAATGCTTATTGCGCTTGTGCCCATGACGGCTATGGCCGACAACGGCGGCGAAATCGAACCGCCGAATACCGATGCGCCGGGCAATATGAATCTGGTCATAATAAAGCGGGTCTATGGCCTTGACGAAACCCAAGAGTATAAGTTCAACTTCAAATATTATCAGATAAAAGGCTGGGATGATCTCGACCCCGTAGAGAATGGGGTAAAGGGCGAATTTTCCATCACCGCTAAATGGGACGGTATAGAAGGCATACACTTGGGAAGCTATACCATTGAAAATCTGCCGCAATATACATGGATCGCCATAGAAGAGATAGATCCTATTATACCGGAAGGATACAGACTGTCCGCGCCGGATATTGAAACGATATATACAGAACCATATGCAAGCGAAACGCGGTATATAGACAATAATTACAAAAAGCGCACGGAATGCGACATAGTTATATCCAAGGCCGTTGAGGGCAACAACGCTAACGCGAACGACGAATTTGAGTTCGAAATAACGTTCCATCTGCCTGAAAAAGAACAAGAGCCCCCTGATATGTCCTCAATAAATAATGCAGCGCCGATGAACGTGCCGCCCGCCATAGGCAAAGCTTATCCGAGAATATACAAAACGCTTGCGGACGGCAGCATATATGGTTTTGAAGATGAAGATTACGATGCATTTCCTGTTGACGGAAAGGACAAGGTAACAGGTCGATTCAAGCTGAAGCACGGCGAAAGCCTGACCATACTCAACGCCGCAGCCAAGAATAGGCCCATAACGGTTAAGGAGCTGGACAGCAAGGGCTACCTCACCACCGTGAACGGCATAATAGGCACGCAATGGAAAGAGGAGGAGCCGGTTGCCGATACCATAAGGGTGAATTTCATCAATACCAAGGAAAGTCTGCCGCTCTCCGAAAGCCTGAGCGTTGAAAAGAGATGGAGCGACGGCAACGAAAAGCATATGCGTGAGAGCGTGACCGTTCAGCTTTACCGCAACGGGGAGCCGTACAGCTTTACGATGTTCGGCAGGGTGATTGACGACGGCAGGGCTGAGCTGAACGCATCGAACGGCTGGCAGCACACCTGGCGCAGCCTTGATACGGGCTACAAGTGGACGGTAGCGGAGCTGAACGTGCCCAAGGGCTATGTCAGCACCGTGAACTACTACGGCGGCAGCGCCATTATAACCAACACCGCCGCTTCCGCCGGCCTGCCGCAGACGGGCGACGCACAAATGCCATACATCGGCGCGGGGCTCGTGCTTGCGGCGATGGCGATAGTCGTTATTATAGCGGGCAAGAAAAGGAACTAAGTTAATAAGCGATAAAAAGGAGCGGGAGACCGCTCCTTTTTACTCCCTCAGTCAATCCGCCTTACGGCGTATTGCCAGCTCACCGGCCGGGGAGCATTTTGGGGTGCATCATTCAAAACTCCCGCTTCACTTTTCCGCATTGCTTTGATATAATATCATGTTACGGGATTTATCCTGCTTAGGAGGAGTATGAAAAATAATAATAAAAGCTATGAAATGGATATGACCACCGGGCCGCTTTTTAAGATGCTGCTCACATATTCGCTGCCGGTTATAGCCATGGGCGTGCTGCAATGCCTTTATAACGCGGCGGATATGGTGGTTGCGGGCAAGTTCGCTGGCAGTCAGGCGTTGGCTGCGGTCGGCTCGACAGGTTCGCTTGTCAACTTGGTGGTTGCGCTGTTCATAGGCATAAGCCTCGGCGTAAACGTTACCGTTGCGCGGTACTTCGGCGCGCGGGATTTTGACGCCGTGGCCGATACGGTGCATACCGCAATGCTGTTCAGCGTTATCGCGGGTGTTGGCCTTGGCATATTCGGCTTCTTCATGGCGCGCACCTTCCTTGAATGGATGGGCAGTCCGGAGGATGTTATCGACCTTGCGGCGCAGTATTTAAGGATATACTTCGCCGGACTTCCCGCGCTGATGATATATAACTACGGCGCAGGCATACTGCGCGCGGTGGGGGACACTAAGCGCCCGCTTTATTATCTTATAATATCCGGCGCGCTGAACGTTGCGCTGAACCTTATTACGGTAATATGCTTTGATATGGGCGTGGCGGGCGTTGCGTATGCAACCGTGGCCAGCGAGGTGCTTTCCGCGGTGCTGGTGGTCAACTGCCTTATGCATACGCCCGGCAGCGTGCATTTTTACCCCGCTAAAATGAAAATACACGGTCATAAGCTTGGCGAAATGGTAAAGATTGGCCTGCCCGCAGGCATACAGAGCGCGCTGTTCTCCGTTTCAAACGTGCTGATACAGTCCTCCGTCAATTCCTTCGGCTCCCAGGTAATGGCGGGCTGCTCCGCGGCAAGCAATCTGGAAGGCTTCGTATACATTGCCATAAACAGCTTTTCGCAGGCGACGGTAACGTTCACCAGCCAAAACGTTGGCGCGAAGAAATACGACCGTATCGGCCCGATATGCCTTTACTGTAACATATTGGTAACCATTGCGTGGCTTGTAATGGGCATAATAGCCGTGCTGTTCCGCAATCAGCTCCTTGGGCTTTATAATGACGATCCGGAGGTTATAGCATACGGCTGCGAAAGGCTTATAACAGTCGTTGCGCTGTATTTCATCTGCGGCAATATGGAGGTGTTCACCGGCTCCCTGAGGGGCATGGGCAAATCCTTCTCGCCTATGATAGTTTGCCTGTTCGGCGCATGCATACTTAGAATAATCTGGATATCCACCGTTTTCCAAAAATATCATACAATTTTCAGCATATTCGTATCCTACCCCATAAGTTGGGCGGTAACCACGGCGGTGCTGATAGGCATGTATATCGTTACCAAGCGGAAGCTTATAAAGAATGCGGGGGAGGAAGCTGTTTCGGCGGAATGACCGCCTACTCCTTCGGCACCTCCATGCCATGCAGCTCCTGATAAGCCTCGTACTCGTCCTCGTCCTGCGGCGGGGTGGGCATAAGGCCGGTGCACTCCGTGCCGGATACGGTGCTTGTCATGTCCTCGTATACGCAGCCCTTGCGCGGGCCGTGCTTCTTTTTATCCATAAATAAAACGCTCCTTTGCACTTTGGTTTTGTGTTAGCCTTTGTGCAAAGGGGCGTTGTTATTCATATCAAATTGTGGATTTTTCAACCTATGTATGCTCCGCTCACTTCGCCTTCGATTCCCTCGGGAAGTGTCAGCAGGTAGCCCGATGCGCTCTCCCATGCGGGATCGGCGTCGCCTGAATCGTTCACTGGGAACGCTTCGTATACGCGCACCGCGCCGTCCGTGCAGGCAACCTCAATATATATGCGCTCGGCGGCGGGGTATGCTGCTATGCTGCCGTAAAGCTGCGTAAAGCCGGAACGCTTCTGCGCATTCGCCGTGCAGCTTACGCTTACCGCATCCGTGGGAAGCTGCTTTTCGCTCGCCTGCATAAGCGGCGCGCCCGTGAGCAGATTGGGAATGTTCCGCTCAACAAGCTCTATCATTATCATGTCGTAGCTTTCATCGTTCAGCTCAAGGTTATACGGAAACTCCTGCGAATACACCGCGCGGCCGACGTTGGTTGAAAGCAGGGGAATCAGCGCCTCGCCAAACGAATCGCGGTAAAGAAGCAGCGATTTTTCCGCGTTTTCTTCGCTCCTTGTGCCGAAGTTTATGTCCCGCTCCATGCGCGCGCCTTCATCGGGTGTGTAATTCGCCGCTATGCCGTATTCCGGATACGGCAGCGTGGATTCCTCTGCCGGCAAAACAAAGTTGTGTAGGTCGCCGTAGTAGCCCGTTTCGTCGTGCGGCACGGCGGCAGAATAGGTTTCGTAGCCTTCGCCGTTCATTATCAGCTTCATTATTGCGTTGTATGCAATAAGCGCGCCGCGCTGATTCCAGTGCGTGTCCTGCTGATAATAAAGCAAACCGTCGCCCTTATGCTCGGTCAAAAGCGCGGCAAAATCCAGCGTGTCAACACCCGCATCGCTCAACGCGGCATAAAGCCGCGTGTGGTTTGAGACGGCTGATGTGCGCTTTATGCGGCTCGGCATATATTCGGGATAAACCGTGTTCTTGTTCGGGGCTACGGAGAATACGAACTTTGCGCCATTAGCTTCGGCGTATTCGCTTATTTGGCGGATAACGTTCGCTGCGCGCAGAATGTCTGCATCGCTCATGGTCTCAAGGCCGGTATAATCGTTGAGCGTTTCGCCGTAAAACAAAAATCCGTCCTTGCCCGCAACCGCCTTTTCATTCAGCGTATCGTTAAATATGGCAAGTGTGGCCGCGTGGAACGCCGTTACAAGCTCCTCCCTCAAGCCGAAATGATCCTGCCAGTAATCGTCAAAGTCGCTTGGGAATTCAAGGTTCAGCCCGTCGCGGCCAACTATCTGCGGCTCCCGAGCAAGGGGACGGTTTTCGCGGTTTACGGCGGTGTAGCCAAATATATTCGCGCCTATGGGCAGCAGGCACGCTGTCAGCATGGCGGCGATGAACGCTATCATAAATCCTTTTTTCATGCTTGCCGCCTCCTTAAAATCTGAAATAAATGAACGGATTGTAGCTTGCCGTGGAGAGACAGGCTATGCATACAACGAACAGCGCGAATGCCGCCAAATATACGGCATATCCGAAACGCGGATGGTTTACCGTATACCGGCTTGCTATACTGCTTGCGTAAGGCATGCAGGCAAAAACAGACGCTATAAGCGCTGCGGAGCAAAGCGGGCTTAAAAGCAGCGATAATTGCGCGCCGAGCGCGGTGTCAAACGTCCATCCAGTGAACATTTTTGAAATTATCAGCCATGCTTGACCCAATGTTTCCGCGCGGAATATAACAAAGCCCACCGTTACGGCGATAACCGTATATATGTGCCTGAGCGCCTTGGGCCAGCGGGCGGGCTTAAATGCGCCGTAGCTTTCCGCCATAAGGAACGCCCCGTGGTAAAGCCCCCATACGGCAAAGTTCCAGCTTGCCCCATGCCAAAGCCCGGTAAGCAGGAACACCGTCAGCTTATTAAGCCCCGTGCGCAGCTTGCCGCGCCTGTTGCCGCCAAGGGGTATATAAACGTATTCCCTGAACCACGTGGAAAGGGAAATGTGCCATCTGCGCCAAAAATCCTGCATGGATGCGGCGCAATAGGGATACATGAAGTTTTCGCGGAATGTGAAGCCGAATGCGCGGCCAAGGCCAATGGCCATGTCGCTGTAACCGGAAAAGTCAAAGTATATCTGCATCAAATAGCATACCGCGCCAAGCCATGCTATGGGCGCGTTTATCGCCGCGCTGTCCAGGGCAAAAACCTTATCCGCCGTGTAGGCAAGCGTGTTCGCAATAAGCACCTTTTTGCCCATGCCGAAGCAGAAACGCCTGAGCCCCGCGGCGATGTCCTCCGTGGTAACGGTGCGCTGCTTTATTTCTGCCGCAACGTCGCTGTAGCGTACTATCGGCCCCGCTATAAGCTGCGGGAAAAGCGAAATGTACAAAAGCACGTCCGCATAGCTTGCCGCGGCCTCCGCATCCCCGCGCTTAACGTCCAAAACATAGCTTATTGCCTGAAACGTGAAAAACGATATGCCAACAGGCAGCGCTATATTCGGCACCGGAACGGCAAGATGGGTAAGCGAATTGAAGCTTTGCACTAAAAATGCGGTGTATTTGAACACAACAAGCGTGCCTATGCCCCAAATTACGGCAACAGCCGTGCTCAGCCGAACGTTTTTGCCCTTTGCTATCATGCGGGCGCATATGTAGCACACAAGCGTTGTGAACGCCATCAGCAGCACATATACCGGCTCTCCCCATGCATAGAACAGCAGCGAGAATATAAGCAGCACCGCGTTGCTCCATTTTACGCTGCGCCTTGCTAAAAGGCAGGTAAGGAACACCGCGGGGAAGAACAGAAATATAAATGTTGGGGAACTGAATACCATGCTCTGCTATATGTTATCAATAGCTGGGGGAATAGATGAATATGCGCGTAACCGTATCGCCGCTGTATTCAAACTGTATGCGTTCGGAATGTATGTCCGTTTCGTCGCCGGATATGGAATAGGTAAGGTAGCCGTCGTCAAACCATTTTTCGCCGTATGCCGCCTTAACCCTGTCTATCGTGCTGCCGACCCCTATGCCGCGGAGGGTTGTATAATCGCCGCCGGTAAGGGTTATCATCTCTGTAACGTCCTTGCCGTCAACGGGAACGGTGCTCACGGTAATGCCGTCGTAGGCAAACGTTTTATCCTTGCCGTCGTAAACGCAGCTTACCATTTCGCTGTATTCATAGCCTTCGCCGAGCGCGGCTATCAGCGCGGCGGAATCCTCCCTCAGGTAATATGTTTTGCCGTCTATGGCAATGCCAAGGTCCTTGTCGGTAAACGCGCCGGTAAGCGCATCGGCGTTATTAGTGCCGCTCGGTGAACAGGCCGCCATTATGAGGCACAGCGCTATTGCGGCTATCAGTATATAGCTGCGGTCAAATTTAAGCTTCATTTGTTGGTTTCCTCCTGCTTGGGCAGCATTGTAAGGCTGCCGAGATCTATATCGGTGGTCATGAACTTCTTTGAATCCGTGTCCGAAAAATGCCACCATTCGCTCTTTATGTGGTTAAAGCCGCATTCGGCCATAACTTCGGTAATGTAGTCCACGTTGGCGCGGGCCGTGTCGCTCCATGTTTTGCAGGTGCGGGCGGATTCCTCCGAAAAGGTATGCATGGGCGTGGGGAACTCCATCTCCTCCCCCGTTGCGTCTATTATAAGGGACATATCTATTGCGCAGCCGCGGTTATGGTTGCTGGCGGTGGTGTCAGGATTGGCTATCCAATGCTTGTTTTTTACAATGTTGAACAGTATCCGCTGCACTCTTATGGGCCGGTATGCATCGTTCACCTTAAGCGTATATCCGTCCGCCTTAAAGCGGTCGTAAGCCTTCATCAGCTTTTTAACGGTGTCCTTCTGCATAAGCGGTATTGCGCGCGGGTAAAGCGGCGCGCCGGTAACGTTCCGCTCCGTTGCGAAAAGCTGTTCATATACCGCATCCGGAAGATACAGCCGCATGTCCACAAGCTCGTTCTTCACCATAACGGGCGTAACTCCGTCCGCCTCAAACACGGGCTGCCCCGTGGGAATATCTATCTTTTGCGCGGTTTCGGACGCAAGGTAGGCGTAAAGCTGTACGCTTTGTTCAACAAGATAATCGCTGTAGCAGTACACCTCCTGCCCATCCTCAAGCCTTAGGCGGGTAAATTCGCCCTCCGTGCCCAAAAATTCGCCCCTGTCCTCGTAACCTATTTGGCAAACTATGTTCGCGTCGCTCGATTTGTCCGCGCTGCTGCGGCAGTTGAGCTTATTCACGCGGCTTTTGTAATACACGGGCTCGGGCGTCGCCGTGGGTATGGCGGTTGGCTCGGCCGTCTGCTCCGGCAGCGGGGTAGCCGTTGGCGTGGGCGCGGCGGTGGGTGCGGCGGATGCTATGTTTACTATCGGCGCATCGCCGGCATCGGGCGCATCAAAGCAGCCCCCCATGCACAGCGCGGCGAAAAGGAGCGATAGCATTGCTGTGGCCAATTTCATTGTTCGCTTCATGGTGCGCCCTCCTTTTGGAATAAAATTAGTCCGTGATGTAGCCCTTTTCCCTGAGCGTGTCGTAATCCGTGGGGTCTATCCTGAGGCCGTTGCGGCTGGGAATATCCTCGCTTGTGGTGCCAAGGGGCGATCCGTTGACTATTTTAAGCGTGGTGCCTTCGGGGCAGTTTTCGTATATGAACTTGCTCGCTTCCGTAACCATTCTAAGGCAGCCGCCGGTTGATTCAAGGCCTATGCCGTGGTCCCCGTTATAATACTTGGGCCACATCTGCGTGGGGTCGCTTGTTGCGTAAAGCGGGGAGTGGATATATAGTCTGCCTTCGTAGCGGGTGGCGTACTGCACGGTGCCGCCGTCCGGAAAATCGTGCCAGCGTTCGCGCGCTTCCTCCCCGCCAAGGGTATAGGTTCCCGCGGGGGTCTTGTTGCCGCCGTGGGCTATGCGGTATGTTCTGAATACCTTGGTATATTCGCCGCTTTCGTCCTTTTCATATATGGTCAGGGTGAATGAACCCTTCTCAACGTAAAGATAATACGGCAGTCCGTCGTCCGGCGTGGGGCTGGGCGCGGGCTCCTCGGTCGGTTCCGGCTCGGCCGTCTGCTCTGGCGTAGGCTCGGGCGTGAGCACGGGCGCGGGCGTATGCGTGCGCTCCGGCACGGCGACCAGCTCCTCTTCCCCCTGCACGGGGCTTGTTACGGCCGCGTTGCAGCCAACGAGCGTGATCAGCATTGCCGCGGCAAGCGCCGCGCAAAGCCGCTTGATATATTTCAAATCAGTTCGCCTCCAAATTCTTTCGTATAGGCCGCAAAACGGGCTTACACGCTATTATACAGCATATAAGCCCGACTTGTCATCAATATTACAGTTTGTTTACTTTGATAATCCGTTCATCGAATGGGAGAACAGCAGCTCATTGGTTTGCGGCAGGGTGAAGCCGTTCGATATGGCGAAAAGTATAATGCTGTCCCGCCTGTCCCGCGGATAAAGCGCGCCAAGCTTCGCCATGCGCAGCAGCTTTTGCGTATCGTCAACGTCAAGGGCAAGGCCAAATGCAAGCTGAATGGCGGTATCCCGCGCGGGGGAGCGCAGGCCGGAAAGAAGCTGATAGCCATAGGATGGGTTTATTGAGCTTCGCGCGAACAGCTCCGCGCGTGTAAGTCCGCTTTCCTTCAGCTTTTCTTCCAAAAATTCGCTCAGGTCAACGCCTATGTCTATACGGTCGGCGTTGTTGTCAAAGTAAGAATCTATGTTGTCTGCGTTGAGCAGCGCGTCGCAAAGCCGTTTTGTTGTAGAACCCATTTGCAAATCACCACTATATACATTATAATAAAGTAACTATTAATAATAACTGATTTGGCGGTGAAAATCAATGTTTTTATCTTACGATACCATTGGCTATCTGAAAGGCCCTGATATTGCGCTGGTAAAAGACGTGGGAACGGGAACGGTCGCCGTGCGGAAAAAGCTGCGCGCAGAGCTGCTGGGGGTATATGAGCGGCTGAAAAGCGTGGAGCAGGCGAACCTGCCCAGGGTTTATGAAACCGAAGAATATGAGGGGGAATGCTTTGCCTATTATGAATATATCGAAGGCGAAACGCTGGAGGATATAGTTCACGAGGGCACATATACCATTGCGCAGGCGGAGGAATGGATGGAGCAGCTTTGCGCCGCAATGGGCGCGCTGCATGCAATGCAGCCATGCGTTGTGCACAGGGACATCAAGCCCGAAAACATTATAATTTCAAACGGGGGCGTATTGAAGCTTATCGATCTTGGTGCGGCAAGGCTGTTTAAGGACGGCAAACCATGCGACACGGAGCAGATTGGCACGCGCGGCTATGCGGCGCCCGAGCAATACGGCTTTAACCAAAGCGACGCGCGCACGGATATATACGCCGCGGGCACGGTGCTGCACGTTTTGATGGCGCGCTTTGGCGAGGGGGCAAAGGCATATAACGCCGTTGCCGCCCGCTGCACGCAGCTTGAGCCGCAGAACAGATACCAGAGCGCAAAGGCCATGAAAACGGCGCTGCGCATGGCAAAATATAAAAAGCATATACAAATAGGCGCATGGGCGCTGGGCATTGCCGCGGCGGCGGGCTGCGTTGCACTTGCCTGCACGCTTTTTGCAAGCGCCGATGCAAACGCGAACGCGGATGTACCCGCTTCCGCCGAACCCACTCCCGTGCAGGATGCGAACGCCGATGCAACGCCGGAGGCAACGATAGACGTGACAGACCTTACGGCTGTTCCGTATCCTACTGTTACGCCCAAGGTGGTTGCCAAGGCCGTATCGGACGAGGAACTGCTGGCGCATTTCGATCCGGATGTTACAACAGCGGAAAACGTAACGGCTTTCAACAAGGAAAAGTTCATTGAAATATGCAAGCTGGCCGCCGAAAATCCACATAGCGGATATATAATAGACTTAACGGCGGACATAGCCATGGACGAGGACGTTTATATATGGCCCAATATGCAGATAATAATGTCCCGCGGGGCAAATCTTACAATGCAGAGCGGCACGAGCCTTAACAACTACGGCTGGCTGAACGTGAGGATAGGAACAACGCTCAGAATCGATGACGGCGCAACGCTGAACCTTGGCAGGCCTGCGGTGAGCGGCGACGGAAAAACAAGATTTGAAAAGATACACTTAAATGGAACGCTAAGCATCGGCAAAAATGCCGAAATACGCTTTGAACGCGGCGAGGAGCACGGCAACGGGCCTGTGCTGGAAATATTGTGCGACGGCATAAGCCGCCGCGGCAGGGTGGAGTTCGACGACCCTTCAACGGTGAAATTCGACGATATAGCGGTCAAATATATCTATATTACATTATACGGCAATATTTCGGATGAAAGCATAGCGGACTATATAGAAAACGAAATATTCCCCAATGAGCAGCTTGCCGATATAATGGGCAGGTACATCACGTCCATGTGCTTTATGGGTATAGATGGGCCGGAGCATATGAACGCCGTATGCGGCTATTTTGAAGACCATCCGCGCCAGCAGGGCATGATAAGCCTTATCGATATGGCAATAGGCGCAGGCGAGAAGCTGAAGCTTGACCCCCAAACTTATGTGGGCGTGGAGGTATTCGGCAACGTTGAAATAGCGGACGGCGGCGAAATGGAGCTTGGGCTGTACACCACGCTGTCGGTCGGTAATAACAGCACGCTTACGGTCAAAAAAGGCGCAAGGCTTGCGGTGAACAACATGGGGCTTTACTCGCAGGACGGCAGCAGCATAATAGTGGAAAACGGCGCGGATTTTGAAATGAACAACAATTATCAAAACTCCCCGGCGAACATAATATATAAATAAAGCAGTAAAAAACATACCTGACGGGCATCCCCCCCGTCAGCTTTTTATTTTCGGACGGCGGGAATATCGCCCTTAGGATATGCATAATGTAATAATATCCGCATATTGCCTCCATTCTGCACACTTCGCCAAAAAACACGACGGAGATTCTACAAAAATAAGGCCGCCGTTACGCTAATATAAATGCAGTAATTGTTTTATGCAGGGAGGGACAGGCCATGGAGGCGAACGGAATAAGGGCGATGGCCGTGCGTATGCTGGCCGCGCGGGACGAAGGCGACTGGGCAAGGAGGGGGATAGAAGCAAGCTGCGCCTTTATAATGGCATCCGCGGGCAGGTACGGCTGCTCCCCGTTCGCTGCGGCGGCATGTGCGGCAATGTGGCTTGGGTCGGATGCGCCCGGTTATGCCATGGCGGCGGCAATACTGGGCGCGGCGTATGCAAAAAGCACAATGAGCGTTTTTGCCTGCATAATGCTTGCGGGCGCGGCGATGGTGTTCGGCGTGTTCAAAGAGGCGCACGGGGAGGAAACGCCCGTTTGCGTGCGGATAATAGCACCGCTTGTCGCGCAGGCGGTGCCGCTTTGCGTTGTGCATGCAAATAACCGCTATGCCTTCATGCTGGGTATGGGCGCGCTGCTTTTGACTGTGCCGCTATCGGCGGTGCTGTGCCGCGCGTGGGGCGCGCTGTGGGCATATATTCGGGGCAAGCGGCTCAGGCGGGCGGAAACGGCGGCGGTAATAATGCTTTGTGCGGTGGTTGGCATATGCGCGGCGCTCGGCGGGGCGGTTGCCGCCGTGATACCGCTGCTCACGGCGCTTATGTGCGCGTTCGGCCTTTGCCGCGCGGGCAGGTTCGCAACAAGGGAACTGAGCATGACGCGGCTGAAGCTGCGCGATGCGGCAGCGGTTGCGCGGGAGCTGGCGGCATATTCACCGCATAGCGCATATATGGGCGGAATAGGCAATGCCATGGAGCGCATCAGCATGCCGAGCGGCGGCCGCAGGGCATATTTAAGCGCGCAGGCGGGGTGCGCCGCGGCGGCAATGGCAAAAAGCCCCTCAAACGGCGATGCAATGGCCATACGCCGCGTTGGGCACGAGCTGCTGCTTATATTGAGCGACGGCATGGGCTCCGGCGTTGCCGCGCACAGGGAAAGCCAATGCGCCGTGGCGATGTACGGCGAGCTTATATCAATAGGCTTTGGCGAGGAGGACGCTGTGCGCAGCATAAACGAACTGCTGTATTCAAAAAATACGGACGAGCTTTATGCAACGCTGGACGCGATAAGAATAGACCTTTCAACGGGGGAAGCGACAATATTGAAGCAGAGCGCCCCACCCGCATTCCTTATCCATAACGGGCGCATACGCCCGCTTTATGCGGAAGCGCCGCCGCTTGGCATACTTAAGGAAGCAAGCGTTGGCATAAGGAAAACGCGGCTTAATGCGGGGGATACGCTGGTGCTTATGACGGACGGGCTGAGCGATGCGCTCGGCAGCGGGCTTTATGCCGCCATGCAGGACGCCGTGCTGCACGCGGAAACGCCGGAGAGCGCGGCGCGCACGCTTATTGCGCGGGCGGGCGGGGTGAGCGCGCGGGACGATATGAGCGCAATAGTGGCGCGGTTTTCCTCCTGTCACAAAAATGCCCAGTTTTGATACTTTAACACTTGGCCATTAGATGGTATACTTAATTATAAAATAATGATGATACGGGGGATATACACCAATGGCCGGCATATGCATATTTGCGGCGTCCTCGCCCAATATTGACGATAAATATATAGCCGCGGCGGAAAGCTTCGGCCGCTGCCTTGCGGAGCATGGGTTCGATCTTATATTCGGCGGCGGGCGCACGGGGCTTATGGGCGCATGCGCACGCGGGGTGTATTCAAAGGGCGGCAGGACGGTTGGCGTTATACCCGAAAAGCTGAACCAGCCGGGCATACCGTTTGAACATTGCAGCGAAATGATAGTCACAAAGGATATGCATGAGCGCAAGGCCACCATGGAGCGGCTGAGCAGCGGCTTTGTAACGCTGCCGGGCGGCGTAGGCACGCTTGAGGAACTGATGGAGGTGCTTACGCTCAATCAGCTCGGCTATATTGACGCGCCTGTCGTAATATTCAATCAGGATGGGTTTTACAATAATCTGCTGGCCCAGTTCGATGCGCTTGCCAAGGCGGGCTTTATGCACACGGAGTGCCTGAAGCTGTTCAGCGTGGCTGCCACGCCGGAAGAGGCAATAGAAAAACTGATAGGATTCAGGAAGGCAAAGCTGCCGGATAAGATAAAGGAAGCGGTGAAGGGACATGAAGAACACAGCGCAGGATAATGCCGCGAACAGGGTAATAATGGTATGCGTAACGGGGCAAAGGAGCTGCGATCAGCTAATCGCCCGTGGGCTTGAGCGCGCGGGGCAGGGCAGCAGCGTGCACGTTGTGCATTGCGTGGAAACGGGCAGGAATTTTTTGAACACGCCGTTTGAATCGGACGCGATAGAGTATCTTTTTACCGCGGCGCAGATAGCGGGCGCGGAGCTTTCGCTCATCCGCAGCGAGGATGTTGAGGACGCGCTGGTGGACTTTGCAAAGGATAAGGATGCGAACATAATCGTGCTTGGCGCGGCGGGCCGCCCGAATGGTAAGGAACCGCTTGTGATGCGGCTGCAAAGGCGGCTGCCCGAGGTTGAATTCGATGTTGTTGCGGCGCGAGGATAATGAATGAAAAAACAGCCCAATAAGACCAAGAGCGATGCTAAGCCCAAGGCGGAGCCGCGGGAGAACACGCGGGAAAACCGGGAAACGGAAAAGCAAAGCACGGATAAGCTTGCAATAATTTGGCGCAGTGCACGGCGGCCCATATCGGTCGTCGCGTTCGGCATACTGCTTTATGAGCTGCTGGAGCATTTTCCGGCGGTAATGAAGTCCGTAAAGGGCTTCTTTGCGCTGCTTACGCCCGTATTCATCGCCATTGCGATAGCGTTTTTGGCAAACATGCCCATGCGCTTCCTTGAAAACAGGGTGTTCAAAAAATGGGATAAAAAGAAACTCGGCTTAAAGCGCGGCCTTTGCCTTACGCTTGCGATGCTGTTTGTTTTTGCGGTGATAGCGGCGGTGCTGCTGCTGATTATCCCCAAGGCGGCGGAGAGCATAACAACGCTTGCCGCCGGGTTCGATGGCTATATTGCGGGGCTCACGTCCTGGGCCGCCTCCGTATGGGACAGGATAGACCTTGCGGCCGAGGCGGAGGAGATAATACGCGACTTTGGGCAGGATATATTGACGCATATGAAAAACTACGTCAGCACTGCGGCGGAGGGAATACTGCGCTTCACGTTCAGCGTTGTGTCCTTCGCGGTGGATCTGCTGCTGGCGGTGGTAATAAGCGTATACGCGCTGTATAACAAGGAAAAGCTGATGTTCCAGTTCAAAAAGCTTATCGTGGCCGTTTTCAGCGACAAGACAGCCACGAATATGCTCGATATATGCTCCCGCGCGAACAAAACGCTGAACCAATATTTTTACGGCATGATAATAGAGTGCACCATTCTCGGCGTTATGACGTTCATAGCCATGCGGCTGTTTTCCATGCCCTATGCGCTGCTGATAAGCGTTATTGTGGGCATAACGCAGATGGTGCCCATAATCGGGCCGTGGTGTTCCGGCGCGGTGGGCGCGCTGATAATACTTGTGACCGATCCGCCGATGACGGTATGGTTCATAATAGCGCTGCTTGTTGTGCAGCAGCTGGAGGCCAATTTGGTGTACCCGCGTGTGGTCGGCGGGGCTGTGGGCCTTTCGGGAATATGGGTGATGATAGCGGTAATACTCGGCGGCGGGCTTTTCGGCATAGCGGGGGTAATACTGTGCGTGCCGGTGATGGCGGTGCTGTATACGCTCGTATCCGAATGGGTGAACCGCCGCGTGGAGCAGAAGCGCTATGCGCTCGGCATGCGGGATAAACCGCCCACGGAAGAAGAAATACGCGCCATGACGGACTGATTCAACAAAAATATTAAGTTTGCCAAAAATATTTTGAGCAAAACGCGCATAAGGGTTTACAATTCGGCGCAAAAGCAATAAAATTGGGATAGGAAATTCCCTAAAATACTATAAAAGCGGAGAGTGACCATGATAGACCTTACCATGCACGAAGAACGGCTGCAACACGCCATAGACCGCGCCAAGGAACGCAACATATTGATACCCACCTTTGCGCAGATGCAGAACCCGGCCCTCATACCGGAAAACGTTAAAAAGGCGCTTAAAAGCGTCGGCCTGTGGGACGTTAACCCGCTGAACCTTTTCAGGATAAGCTGGCATAATGAACCCACCATGCAGGGCGGAGGTTTCGGCGGGGTGAACTTTATCGAGCTTCCCTCCGCGCTTACCGGCGTAGACGCGCGCATAATAGTAATGTGCGGCAAGTGGTTCCCCACCGGCTGCCATAAGGTCGGCGCAAGCTTCGGCTGCCTTGCACCGCGCCTTGTTACCGGCCAGTTCGACCCGACTTATAATAAGGCCGTTTGGCCCTCCACGGGCAACTATTGCCGCGGCGGCGCATATAATTCAAAGCTGCTCGGCTGCGATTCAATAGCCATACTCCCCGCGGAAATGAGCCGCGAGCGCTTCGAATGGCTGTCTCGGATCGCCGGCGAGGTTATTGCCACGCCCGGCTGCGAATCCAACGTTAAGGAAATATTCGACAAGACCTGGGAGCTCAGGCGCACAAGGGAGGACGTTATAATATTCAACCAGTTCGAGGAAATGGGCAACGTGCTGTGGCACTATCAGGTGACCGGCCATGCCATAGCCGAGGCTTACGAAAGCATAAAGACCCCCACCAGCCGCTTCGCGGGCGCGTGCTTCACGTCCGGCTCCGCGGGCACGATGAGCGCGGGCGATTACCTCAAGGAGCAGTATCCGTATTCCAAGCTTGCCGTGGGCGAGGCGCTGCAATGCCCCACGCTGCTTGAAAACGGCTTCGGCGGGCACCGCATAGAGGGCATTGGCGATAAGCATGTGCCCTGGGTGCATAACGTGCGCAATACCGACATGGTGATAGATATAGACGACGAGGACAGCCAGAACCTGCTCAGGCTCTTCAACAGCGAAGAAGGCCATAAGTACCTCAAGGAAGTGGCGGGCGTAACCGAAGCGACTATAGAGCAGCTTTCTCTGCTGGGCATAAGCGGCATAGCCAACGTGCTTTGCTGCATAAAGTTCGCCAAGTACTATGAGCTTACCGGCGACGATGTGGTTGCCACCGTTGCGACGGACAGCGCCGTTATGTACGAAAGCCGCGTGAAGGAGCTGAACGAGCAGCAGGGCAACTATTCTCTGCTCACCGCCGCGCGCGACTTCAGCGAGCATCTGCATGGTATCCGCACGGATAACATGGCGGAGCTGACCTATGCTGACCGCAAGCGCGTACACAACCTGAAGTACTATACTTGGGTAGAGCAGCAGGGCAAGACCGTTGAGGAGCTCAACGCGCAGTGGTATGACCATGATTACTGGACCGGCATACACGAACAGGCCAAGGATCTGGATAAGCTTATAACCGAATTCAACGCCCGCACCGGCGTGGCGGAGAAGATATAAGCCCGCAAACACAATAAACAAAAGCAACGGGGACGCAGCAGCGTCCCCTTTTGCGTACAAAAAGAGCGGCTTTGGAGCCGCCCTTATGTATTCAGGTTTTATTCGGCGTCGCGCTGAGCCATGTAGGCGATAAGATCGAGCACCTTGCAGCTGTAGCCCCATTCGTTGTCGTACCAGGCGATCAGCTTTACGAATGTATCGTCCAGCATTATGCCGGCGTTTTCATCGAATATGCAGGTGTGGCTTTCGCCGCGCATGTCGCTGGAAACAACCTCGTCGCGGGTGAAGGTGACTATGCCCTTCATGGTGGTGCGGCTGGCTTCCTCAACGGCGTCGCATATTTCCTTATAAGTTGTGGGGCGGCTGAGGCGCGCGGTAAGGTCAACAACGCTCACGTCGTTGGTAGGCACGCGGAAGCTCATGCCGGTAAGTTTGCCCTTAAGGCTGGGCATGACCAGCGCGCAGGCCTTTGCGGCGCCGGTGGTGGAGGGGATTATGTTGTTGAATACGCTCCTGCCGGTGCGCCAGTCGCGGCCGGCGCGGGCGTCTACGGGTTTCTGCTTGGATGTGGCGGAGTGTATGGTGGACATAAGGCCCTGCTCTATGCCGAAGTTATCGTGAACAATCTTGGTAAGGGGGGCTATGCAGTTGGTGGTGCAGCTGGCGTTGGAAACAACGTTGAACCTGGGGTCGTATTCCCAATGATTAACGCCCATAACATAGGTTGGGGTCTCCTTATCCTTTGCGGGGGCGCTGAGCACAACCTTCTTTGCGCCGTGGGCCAGGTGGCCGGAGGCAAGCTCGGTGGTGTTGAACGCGCCGGTGGATTCAACTATGTATTCCGCGCCGCAGCTGTCCCAGGGTATTTCCTTAACATCGCTGCTGCTGAAAACGGCTATCTCGCGGCCGTTTATGCTTATACCGTTTTCGGTTTGCTCCACGGTGCCGGGGAAACGGCCGAATACGGAATCGTATTTCATAAGATAAACCATGTATTCGGGTTCAGCCTTGCGAAGGTTGATGCCGCAAATTTCGAATTCCTCCGGCCTTTCTGCCGCGATGCGCAGTACGGTCCTGCCGATCCTGCCGAAACCATTGATGCCAAGCTTGATAGCCATTGCCGCGATATCCTCCGATATAAATAATTATTTTCCGGGGCTAAATTATTTCCCCAGAGCGATTATAACATAAATGCAGATTATGTCAATATAATCGAGGCTTATAAAAAACGACATGCTTTTGCCCGTTTTTGTAATTATATAAAAGGCTGGCTTATGGTAGACTATAAACCTAAAAATAAATGAATATTGGCCTTGAAAAAGCGGGGCGGGCAGCATATAATAAATATAGAAAACCACCTGCCGGTGACGGTCGGTCAAAGAGAAGTTATAAGGAGTAACCGCTGCTTTGCCTTTTAGCGGTTACTTCCTTTTTTGGAGTTTCATTACGAATTCCAAGATTGCTAAGAGCAATCGGAGAAGCCCAACGATAAATGAGCCGCATGCAAACAATAAAGCCCATGTCACCATTAAAGTCACCTCCTTTCCTTGATATTTAGGTTCAAGTTAAGGATCATGACCAACCGCCACCGTTACGGGCAGGCTTAAGTTAATTATAATGTCGAAATAAGCAGAATGTCAATAAATAAAGCGTATTCAGTGCCTGCACTCGCTGTCCCATACTATCGCATTGCGGCTGCATGTGAAGGTGTGCGCATCGCTCTGCGCAAAGCCGAAGCGCCGCACGAGCGCAAAGCGGCTTTCGTCGCATATTATGCGTATATCGTTCTGCGGCAGCTCCTGTGCCTTAAAAAGCAGCATCCTCAGCACAAGCTCCGCATAGGGCATTGCATCGTACTGCGGCATTACCGCAATGCGGTCTATAATAAGCGCGTCGCCGTCCGGATACATACGCCCGGCGGCTATGGGTTCGCCCGTTTCTTCAAAAACGTAAACATGGCCGGCGTAGGCATCTTTGCCGTCGCTTATGCATTGCGGGCATGCGCCCGCCGCGCGCCTAAGGGCCTCTATTCTGTCAAATCCGTCATTGCCTATGCTCCAAACCGCCTTAAACATTGTGTACCTCCGCATGAATTATGTACTAATCGTAACCCAAAAGATGAATAATGTAAACAGTATTGCTCAGAATAGATTTATGTTGTACAATTAACCTAAACAATGAAAGGCGGTAGCTAACGATGGAAGAAATGGAAAGGGATTTTGTAACCTTTACCGATGACGATGGTAACGACTTTGAACTGGACGTTATCGATTACTTTGAATACGAAGGCCAGGAGTACGCGGTACTCATGGATCTGAGCGAGGAATGCGAGCACGGCGAAGATGAGGAGTGCGACTGCGGCCACGACGTATATATCATGAAGATAGTCGTAAACGGCGACATGGAGGAATTCGTTCCCGCCGACGAGGACAAGTTCGATGCGCTTACCGCGATAGTTGAAGAGCGCATGAGCGGCGAATGCTGCTGCGACGATGATTGCGACTGCGAAGATGAGCACGAGCATGACTGCGGCTGCGGCTGCTGCCATCACGAGTAAGGCATAATTTAGCTGCAAACAAAAAGAGCATCCGTTTCGGGTGCTCTTTTGCTGTTGGTGGAGCTTAGCGGCTTTCGGCTTCCTTCATTATGGCTATGCCCGCGCTTGCGCCAAGGCGGTTCGCGCCCGCGGCTATCATCTTCATGGCGTCGGCATAGGTGCGTATGCCGCCCGCGGCCTTAACGCCCATGTCCGCGCCAACGGTGTCGCGCATCAGCTTAACGTCCGCTTCCGTTGCGCCGTGGGTGGAAAAGCCCGTGCTGGTCTTTACAAAATCCGCGCCCGCTTCCTTTGCGGCAAGGCATGCCGTAACCTTTTCGTCGTCTGTGAGCAGGCAGCATTCTATTATGACCTTCACTATCGCCTTGGGGTGCGCCGCTGCAACAACGGTGGCAATATCCTTGCGCACATAGTCCCAATCCCCGGCCTTTGCCATGCCGATGTTTATCACCATGTCCACCTCCTCCGCGCCCGCCTGAACGGCAAGGCGGGTCTCCGCGGCCTTGGCTTCGCTTAAGCAGGCGCCCAGCGGGAAGCCCACCACGCAGCATACCTTGGTATCCGTGCCGCTGAGCAGCTTTGCCGCAAGGGGAACATAGCAGGAATTTACGCACACGGACGCGAAGCGGTATTCCTTCGCCTCCGCGCAAAGCTTGGCTATCTGTTCGGGCGTGGCGTCCGCCTTAAGCAGGGTGTGGTCAATGTATCGGTTCAGTTCCATTTTTTGTTATCTCCCGTAAAAATTTATTTCTTTGAATACGGCGTGCCGCAAAGGGGCAGCGCGTATCGGTCGGTATTATCGCGCGCGTAGTACGCTTCCGCAATGGCGGCGGCGGTGGGTATGGATGTTATTTCGCCTATGCCTATTGCCCCGCGCGCCTTGTCTATGCCCGGCTTTTCTATTATAAGCGACGTTACACGCGGGCAGTTATCCGCACGGAAAAGCCCTAACGTGCCGTATTTTGCCGTTGGGCGGCAGTTTTCAAGCGGGTAATCCTCCGTAAGCGCAAAGCCGCAGCTCATTATCACGCCGCCCTCTATCTGCCCTTCAACGGAAAGGGGGTTCACGGCCCTGCCAACGTCGTGCGCGGCGACTATCTCGCTCACGCGGCCGGTTTCCTCATCAAGTATTGCAACCTGCGTTGCGTAGCCGTAGGCAACGTGGCTGACGGGGTTGGGCTTATCGCTGCCCAAGGGGTCGGTCTTGGCAAGGTATTCGCCGTAATACTCCCTGTCCTCAAGCTCGCTCAGGCTATGCTCCGCAAGGTCGGCCTTCAGCCCTTGGCAGGCCCTTAACGCCGCCTCCCCCGTTATGAGCGTTTGGCGGGAGCCCGATGTTGTGCCCGAATCGGGCGAATGGCTGTTAGCGCCGCCGTATACCACGGCCTCGCGCGGCAGCTTCAGCTCATCCGTAACGTATTGCATAAGCACGGTGCCCAAGCCCTGGCCTATGCAGCTTGCTCCGGTTTCAATATGCACCCTGCCGCCGCTCACCCTTAGCCGCACGCGGCCCGTATCCGGCAGACCCACGCCCACGCCCGCGTTTTTCATGGCGCAGGCTATGCCCGCGAACCTTGCGCCCTCGTAAGCAGCCTTCACGGCCACAAGCGTTTCAACAAGGCCGGTTGAAGCGTCCGCAATTTGGCCGTTTGGCAGCACCTGCCCCGGGCGGATGGCGTTTATATAGCGTATCTGCCACGGGCTTATGCCTATCTTGTGCGCCATGCGGTTGAGCATGGATTCCATTGCAAAGCAGGTCTGCGTAACGCCGAAGCCGCGGAACGCCCCCGCGGGGGGATTGTTTGTATAATACGCATAGCCGTCTATTTCAAAATTCTGATAGTTATACGGCCCTGCCGCATGGGTACAGGCGCGCTCCAGCACCGGCCCGCCAAGGCTGGCGTATGCCCCCGTGTCCGCTATAACGGTTGCCTTAACGCCCTGAATAATACCGTTTTCGTCGCAGCCCAGCGTGAACTCCATGTCCATCGGGTGGCGCTTGGGGTGGATAAGTATGCTTTCCGCGCGGGTAAGCTTAACCTTTACGGGGCGGCCTGTAAGGTACGCGGCAAGCGCGGCATGGTGCTGAACGCTAACGTCCTCCTTGCCGCCGAAGCCGCCGCCGACAAGCTTGTTTTCAACATATACCTTTTCCATCGGCAGGCCGAGCATGGGCGCGGTTTCGTGCTGAGTATCATATACGCTTTGGTCGGAGGAATATATCTTAACGCCCCCGTTAAAGGGTATAGCCACGGCGCATTCGGGCTCAAGAAATGCGTGCTCCGTAAAGGGCGTTGTGTATTTGCCGTGCAGTATGTGCTTGCTCTTGGCTATCGCGCCCGCCGCGTCCCCGCGGGAAACATGCTTATGCGCAAGCAGATTGCCGCCTTCGTGCAGCTCCTCCGCGCCCTCGGCCATTGCCTCGTATGCATTGCGTATGGGCGTAAGCTCCTCGTAATCAACGCTTATAAGCGCCTTTGCGGCCTCCACAGCCTCCGCCGTTTCGCCTACCACCAATGCAACCGCATCGCCCAAATACCGCGTGCAGTCGCCCTCGGCTATCATGGTGTCCCAGTCCTTTTTAAGGTGACCTACCTTGTTCTGCCCGGGTATGTCCTTTGCGGTAAAAACGGCGATTATGCCATCGGCCGCTTTCGCCTTTTCGGTATCTATTTTCAGTATGCGCGCGCGGGGGTATTCGGCGCGCAGGGCGCTTGCGTATGCCATGCCGTCAATATACATATCGTCCGTATATTCGCCGTAGCCAAGCACCTTTTCGCGCACGTCAAGGCGCGGCACCCTGCTGCCCACGGCCCAGGATTCGTCGGATTCGGGAATTGTGCCTTCCCTGAGCAGCCTTGCGGCAAGCCTAACCGCATCCACTATTTTAACATAGCCCGTGCAGCGGCAAATGTTGCCCTTCAGCGCGCGGCGTATTTCGTCCTCGCTCGGGTCGCTCTCCTTATCAAGCAGCGCCTTCGCCGCCATTACCATGCCCGGCGTGCAGAAGCCGCATTGCACCGCGCCCGCATGGCCGAAGGCGTATACATACGCTTCCTTTTCAAATTCGCTCAGCCCTTCGGTGGTGATTATATGCTTGCCGCCCAGCCTGTCCGTGCGCTGCACGCAGGCCTTCATTGCGCGGCCGTCTATTATGACTGTGCATGTGCCGCACGCGCCCTCGCTGCAGCCGTCCTTTACGGAGGTCAGCCGCAGTTCATCCCTGAGATAGCGAAGCAGGGACATGCTGCCTTCGCACTTTACAATATTTCCGTTTACATAGAAGCTGCTCATGCTCCGCTCCTTCCGCTTTCGTATTGCTTGATCACAGCATGTAGCCGTAGTCGTTTATAACGGTGAGTATTATCGCCTCAATGTCCCGTTCAAGCTGATTGGGCTTTGTCAGGCAAACCTCGCTCACCTCGCCGTTCAGCCTAAGCTTTACGGTTTTGCTGTCCCTGTCAATTAGCAGGAAGCCGTTATTTTCGCTGTCCGTAAAGCTTGCTTCGTCCGCAAATACGGTAAGCTTATCCCTATACGGCCTGCCGGAATAAGGGCAGAACACCGCGCAGTTGCCGCATTCGTTGCAAAGCGCGTCAATATGCACTATCTGCCGCTGCGCCTTACCCTTTACCTTTATGGCGGCGTTTGCGCGGTTGGGGCAGGAGGATACGCAGTTTTCGCATACCGTGGAGCAGCCCAGGCAGCGCTTCGCTTCCGCCTCGCCGCACTGGCGTTCCATAAGCCTGTGCTTGCGGGCAAGGGTCTCCCTGTAATCCCGCGCGGCGGCGGGGTTGATCATGTAGCCCTTATTAAAGCCTATCACCGCGTCCGCAAAGCGCCTTGCATCTGCAATGGCTTCAACAACCGTTGCCGGCCCGCGAAGCGCGTCGCCTGCGGCATATACTCCCGCGCCGCAGTCAAACGGAACGCGCCCGTTTTCGTTAGGTTTGGCGCCGTATGCACGCAGCGCTTCCGCGTCCGGCTTTTCGCCCACGGCGGCTATTACGGTATCCGCGGGGATGGTCACGGTCTCATCCGTTTCCGTTACGCTGCGCCTGCCGCTTTCGTCAAGTTCACCAAGTTTCATCTTTTTGCAGACGAGCATGCCGTCCTTCTGTTCAACGGGGGCAAGGAGCTCGGCAAATTCAACTCCGTCCTCCGTGGCGAGTGCAAGCTCCTCCTCGTCTGCGGGCATATATTTCCTTGTGCGGCGGTAAACTATGCTCACCCTTTCAACGCCCATGCGCTTTGCCGCGCGGGCTGCGTCCATTGCCGTGTTGCCGCCGCCTATAACCGCAACCGCATTGCCCAAGGCAAGCGTTTCGGGCGCGTTCTTGGCGCTGTATAGGAAGTCTATAACGTTCATAACGTTGCCCTGTATGCTGAGCGCGCCGTGCTTCTGCGCGCCTGTTGCAAGCAGAATGTATTCATAGCCTTCAGCCTTCAGCTCATAAAGGCTTGGCGCTTCCCTGCCGCATATGAACTCCGCGCCCATGCGCTTGGCAAGGGCTACGTCCTTTGCTATGGCGTCGCTTGCTATCCTAAATTCTGGTATAACGTTTTTAACTATGCCGCCCGGCTCGTTTTCCTTTTCAAACACGGTAACGGGATAACCTTCGCGGGCAATGAAGTACGCCGCCGCTATGCCCGCGGGGCCTGCGCCTATTATGGCGGTTTTCTTTGCGTCCTGCCTTTGGGCGGGGGCAAGGCGCGCCATGACCGCATCGTAGCCTTCTTGTGCGGCTATCAGCTTAAGATTGCGGATATACACGCTGTCCTCATAAAAATTGCGCGTGCATTTATCCATGCACCTGTGGGCGCATATTGTGCCGGTTATGAAGGGCAGCGGGTTCTTTTCAAGTATCAGCTCAAGCGCCTCGGGGTACATTTGCTTTTCGACCAGCTCTATATACTCGCTCACGTCCTGATGTATCGGGCAGCCGCCCATGCAGGGCGCTGTGAAGCAATCCGCAATGGGCAGGGGAAGGCCGTTCTTCCTGTCCGGCAGGGGCTTTACGGGCTTTTTGTAATGCGCGTCGGTTTCCGCATCCGCGCTAAGCTTAGCAACCTTTGCCGCGTTTACGCCCGCGTAGGGGCGCTTTGATACGCCGTCGAACAGCTCGCCAAGCTGCTTGAAGCGGGAATATCCGCCGGGCTTGAGTATTGTGGTTGCAACGGTTATGGGCCAAATGCCGGCCTCGTACAGCGGCACAATATTGAAATAATCCGCCCCGCCGGAGAAGGAAAGCCTAAGCCTGCCTTCAAATTCGCGGCTGAAGCGCGCTACCATCTCTATCGTAAGCGGATAAAGCGCGCGGCCGGACATATACATTTCCTCGCTTGGCAGCTCATTCGCCTTAACGTCCACGGGGAATGTGTTTGAAAGCTTAAGGCCGAATTCAACGCCGTTATCCCCGGCAAGCTGCATTAGCCTGCGGAACATGGGCACGGCATCCGCATACTGAAGATCTTCGTTAAAATGATGCTCGTCAAAGGCAATGTAATCATAGCCAAGCTTATTGAGCCGTTCCCGCGCGAAATCGTAGCCGAGTATTGTTGGGTTGCACTTTACGAAGGTGTTCAGCCCCTTTTCGCGGATAAGATAGCTTGCTATGGCCTCTATTTCGTCCGGCGGGCAGCCGTGCAGCGTGGATACGGTAACGCCGGTTGCTATGCGCGGCGATATGGCGGCAAAGTATTCGCCCATCTCGGGGAAGCGGCGGTTCAGCTCCGCCATGCATTCAGCCCATATGGGGGTGGAGGAAGCGTCCTTCATGCCCTCTATAAAGGCGTTTATCTTTTCGGTCTTTATGCCCGCCAGGTCATAGCCCACGCTCATGTTGAACTGAAAGCCTTCCGGGTCGCCAAGGTCGTAAAGCTTTGCAATAAGCTTTATTGCAAGGTATGCCTTAACGTATTCCTCAAACGCCTGCGGCACGGTAAGCTCCGTGCTCCATTCGCAGTTGTAGCCTTCGTCGTTTGCCAGTATGCACGGGCGGCTGATGCAGGCGGCAAGCTCCTCGCCGTCCATCTTCTGCACGGTTTTCAGTTCAAAGAACCGCGCGCCGGCGTAGTAGCCCGCAATTATATTTTCCGCAAGCTGCGTATTGGGGCCGGCTGCGGGGCCGAAGGGGGCTTCAAGCTTTTCGCCGAAGAGCATAAGCGCGCCCGCGTCCTTCTTAACATAGGGCGAGCTTACGCCGAAAACCGCCCCGCTTGCTTCCTTTTCGCAAAGCATCCATTCTATAAGCGCCTTAAAGGGCAATGGGTTCATTCTTTCGCTCATTTTATGTTCCTCCCGTTGTAGTGTCAGCCGTTGAGCCGCTGCCAAAGCTTAGTTGAAACTTCAAGCGTTTTGGCGTTTTCGGCTTCCTCGTCGGCAATAAGCAGCTTCCTGTCTTTCATAAGCAGTCTGCCTGCGCACATTGTGGTTTCGCACTGCCTGCCGGCCATGCCGAAAAGCATATGCCCGTCTATATTCTCTGCCGAGAACGGGGTGAAGGGCTTGTAGTCCATCACTATAACGTCCGCGCTTGCGCCCGCCTTTATTACGCCCAGCTCATGGGGGAAATACTTGGCGGCAATCTTAGCGTTGTTTGCGAAAAGCATTGTTGTAACTTCGTTCCAGCCAACGTTTGGCATGGCGGCGTTGTGCCGCTGTATGGTCAGGGCGGCTTTAAGGCTTTCCAGCATATCGAACGTATATGCATCGGTGCCGAGTCCTACCAATATGCCCTTTTCAAACAGCTTCAGCACAGGCGAGCAGCCCACGGCGTTGCCCATGTTGGATTCGGGGTTGTTCACAACCATTGTGCCGGTTTCGCGAATTATGTCCATTTCCGCGGGGCTTATGTGTATGCAGTGCCCAAGCAGCGTCCTTTCGCCCAAAATGCCGTTGTACAGCAGGCGGTTCACGCTGCGGCAGCCGTAGTTCTTCATGGAATCGTAAACGTCGTTCATGCCCTCGCAAACGTGAATATGGAAGCCTGTGCGCCCGCCGTTTGCCTTAACGCATTTTTCAAACGTTTTATCGCCTATCGTGAAAAGCGCATGGCCGCCGAACATGGCCTTCAGCATGGAGTCGTTTTCGCGCTCGCAGTGATCTATAAAGCTCTTGTTCTCCTCAATGGATTCATCGCACTTCTTTTCCCCGTCGCGTTCGCTCACCTCATAGCACAGGCACGCGCGTATGCCAAGCGCCTTTGCCGCGTCGGCTATTGCAAAAAGGCTGCCCTCTATTTGGCAGAAGCTTGCATGATGATCGAATATGGTGGTGCAGCCGGTCTTTATGCAGTCTATTATGGTTGTGTATGCGCTGCGGCGCGTATCCTCAAGGGTAAGGCTGCGGTCTATTTTCCACCACATGCCGTCCAGCACCTCGTAAAAATTGGTGGGGTTATAGCCCGCTATGCTGAGACCCCGCGCAAGGGCGGAATATATGTGCGTATGCGCGTTTATGAACGCGGGCATTATAACGTCGCCCTTCGCGTCCACAAATTCCGCATCCGGGTATTTCAGGCGCATCTCTGCCGTTGTGCCTGTTTCCTTTATAAGCTCGTTTTCGGTAACTACCGCGCCGTTTTCATAGTATGGCTCGGCCGCGTTTCGGGTTATCAATCTGCCGTTTCCTATGATTATCATGCCAAAAAGCCTCCTTAAAAAGATGGTATATGGTTTTAATATTAAAAAAACGCTCGGCTGACAAGGCGTAAGCCCTGTTTTCTGCCCGCGCGCAAAGCACTCCCTTACAGCATTCCGTATGATGATTTTTCTTACGTTATTATAATATCATCCATGCGGCGCGATGACAAGAACAAAAGAAGCAAAATTCTTTTAGATAAACTAAATTTTATTTTGATATCGCCTTTGCAACGGAGTTATTGTATGATAAACTAATATATGCATACGCAGATATACTTGAACGGAGGCGATATGTAACAATGGACGATAAAACGCTTGATTTTGTAAAACGGCTGGCGAAGGCCATGGCGGCCCAGTTCGGCGGAAACTGCGAAGTGGTGGTGCACGATCTTAACACGGGCGATCCGGAGCGCACCATTGCCGCGATAGAAAACGGCCATGTGTCCCGCCGCCGCGTTGGCGACGGAAGCTCCCCGGTGGTGCTGGAAGCGCTCAAGCACAAGGGCGAGCATATGGAGGACGAGCTTGGCTACCATACCAAGACGGGCGACGGCAGAACGCTCAGATCAAGCACGGTATATATAAACGATGAAAACGGCGTGCCGGAGGGCATATTCTCAATAAATTACGACATGACGCCGTTCATGATGGCGCGCAGCGCCGTGGATTCCTTCATTGCGGACGATAAGGACGAGCGGGAGGCCCCGCAGATACCCACAAGCGTAAACGAGCTGCTGGACGAGCTTATTGAAAAATCGGTGCGGCTGGTCGGCAAGCCGGTGGCAATGATGAACAAGGAGGATAAGGTGCGCGCAATACGCTACCTTAACGACGCCGGCGCAATGCTCATCACCAAGAGCGGGGACAGGATAAGCAGCTACTTCGGCATAAGCAAATACACGCTGTATTCATATTTGGACAGCGGCAGCAAGGAATAATACCCCCCTCACAGAGGGGCGCGAGAATAAAAAACGGAAAGGATGGACGAAGGAATGGATGCTTGCGCTGTAAATAAGGCCGCGCAGGGCTGCGAAAAAGAGATGTCCCGCTTTTTGAGGGACCTTATAAGGATACCCGGCGAAAGCTCGGGCGAGGAAGGCGTTATCCACAGGATAGCCGAGGAGATGAAGGCGGTTGGCTTTGACAAGGTTGAAATAGACGGCCTTGGCAACGTGCTGGGCTACATGGGCGAAGGCGAAAGGCTCATAGCCTACGATGCGCATATAGACACGGTTGGCCTGGGCGAAATGAGCAACTGGAAATTCGACCCGTATGAAGGCTATGAAACCGAAACCGAAATAGGCGGACGCGGCGCGAGCGACCAGCTTGGCGGCATAGTAAGCTCCGTTTACGGCGCAAAGATAATGAAGGAGCTTGGCCTTATACCCCAAGGCACAAGGATACTTGTTACCGGCACCGTGCAGGAGGAGGACTGCGACGGCATGTGCTGGCAGTATATACACAATATTGACGGCATAACCCCCGAATTTGTTGTTATAACCGAGCCTACCGACGGCGGCGTTTACCGCGGCCACAGGGGCAGGATGGAGATCCGCGTGGACGTGCTGGGCGTAAGCTGCCACGGCAGCGCGCCGGAGCGCGGGGACAACGCCATTTATAAGATGGCGGATATATTGAAGGAGGTTGAGCAGCTCAACGAAAACGGCTGCACCGATGAATATGAAATAAAGGGCCTTGTAAAGATGCTGGAGCCGGAGTTCAACCCCGAGCATTATATGGATGCGCGCTTCCTTGGCCGCGGAACCATAACCACCAGCCAGATATTCTTCACTTCGCCCTCCCGCTGCGCGGTGGCGGACAGCTGCTCCGTATCGCTTGACCGCCGCATGACCGCGGGCGAAACATGGGATAGCTGCATACGCGAAATAGAGGCCCTGCCCGCGTGCAAAAAGCACAATGCAAAGGTGAGCATGTATATGTACAACCGCCCGAGCTGGACGGGGGAGATATACGAAACCGAATGCTATTTCCCCACATGGATAAATAAAGAGACCGCGCCGCACGTGCAGGCCGTGGCCGATGCGCATAAGGCGCTCTACGGCGAAAAGCGCTGCGGCGATGCAACGACAATGGCAAAGCGGGAAAGGCCGCTGATAGACAAATGGACGTTTTCCACCAACGGCGTGAGCATACAGGGCCGCTACGGCATACCCTGCGTGGGCTTCGGCCCGGGCGCGGAGAGCCAGGCGCATGCTCCCAACGAGATGACGTGGAAAGAGGATCTGGTACACTGCGCGGCCATATACGCGCTGGTTCCCGGCCTTTACAAGGGCAAGGGGGACGAGGACGCGACCGAGTTCCGCGCCACCCTTACGGATAACGACATAAAGTAATACTTCACCATAAAGGAGACGAAAATGAGCAACGTAAAGCAGTTTACGGACGTTATAAGCCAGCTTAAGCTTGACAAGATGTACGAAGGCGACTTTTTCCTTACATGGGAAAAGAGCTTTGACGAGATAAAGGGCGTTTTCGCCGTTGCGGATGCGCTGAGGCACCTGAGGGAGAACAACATTTCCGCCAAGATATTCGACAGCGGCCTGGGCATAAGCCTTTTCAGGGATAATTCCACCCGCACCCGCTTCTCCTTCGCATCGGCCTGCAACCTGCTGGGCCTTGAGGTGCAGGATTTGGACGAGGGCAAGAGCCAGATCGCCCACGGCGAAACCGTGCGCGAAACCGCCAACATGATATCCTTCATGGCGGACGTTATAGGCATACGCGACGATATGTACATAGGCAAGGGCAACACATATATGCACAACGTTGTGAACGCCGTTACCGAAGGCCACCGCGACGGCGTGCTTGAGCAGAAGCCCACGCTGGTCAATTTGCAATGCGACATTGACCATCCCACGCAGGTGATGGCGGATACGCTGCACCTTATTCACGAATTCGGCGGGATAGAGAATCTGAAGGGCAAAAAGGTTGCCATGACGTGGGCATACAGCCCCAGCTACGGCAAGCCCCTTTCCGTTCCGCAGGGCGTAATAGGCCTTATGAGCCGCTTCGGCATGGAGGTTTCCCTTGCGTATCCCGAAGGATACGAGGTCATGGACGACGTTGTGGAGCTTGCAAAGAGGCAGAGCGCCGAATCCGGCGGCAGCCTGACCGTTTCCCACGACATGAAGGAGGCCTTCCGCGATGCGGACATAGTGTATCCCAAAAGCTGGGCGCCGTTTAAGGCCATGGAGGAGCGCACGGAGCTTTACGGCAACGGCGACCTTGAGGGCATAAAGGCCCTTGAAAGGCGGCTGCTTGCCCAGAACGCCAACCACAAGGACTGGGAATGCACCGAGGAGATGATGAAGCTGACCAAGGGCGGCAAGGCGCTGTATCTGCACTGCCTGCCCGCGGACATAACCGGCGTATCCTGCGAGGCGGGCGAGGTTGCCGCCAGCGTGTTCGATCGCTACCGCGACCCGCTTTACAAGCAGGCCAGCTTCAAGCCGTACATTATAGCGGCCATGATATTCCTTGCCAAGGTGAAGGATCCCGCCGCAAAGCTGCTTGAGCTTGAGGCCCGCGGTACGCTCAGGCACAACGGATAAAGCAAAGGACTGAAGGATATGGGGGACGCTGCGGCGTTCCCCTGGTTTTTGTATATCGTCAACCCCTCAGTCAATCCGCCTTACGGC
>OHOZ01000076.1_pt1 | contig 63823 bp, 49 predicted proteins | sample 1569931 | NCBI WGS metagenome assembly OHOZ01 (sample SAMEA3879572, study PRJEB24766) | human gut metagenome | biome: human-associated habitat; feature: feces | place: USA | collected 1985/1987
CCTTGTTGTACCACTCAATGAGCTGCCGGTACGCGCCGATGGGCGAGCTGCCCGTAGCCAAGCCAAGCACGGAATCCGGCTTGAGGATCACCTGCGCCGAAATAATGTTGGCAACCTGACGGCTCGCCTCCTGATAGTCTTTTGCTTTGATTAATCTCATTTCAATTCCTCGATTCTTTCTAACAGCAGCCGCACGCCGCCGTAAATGCCCGCGTCATTGCCCAATGTTGCAAGAACGATCTTCGTATTTTTGCAGGTGAACAGCGTTTTTTCGTAGAAAAAGCGCCGGACGACGTCTGTCACGATGCTGCCCGCCCTGGACACGCCGCCGCCGATCACGATGATCTCCGGATTCAGTACGCACGCCATGTCCGACAGCGCGCCGCCGAGAATCTGTCCGAAGCTCTCCACCAGCTCCACGGCGATTGCGTCGCCCGCCTTGGCCGCGTCAAAGATATCCTTGGCCGTGAGCGGATTCTTTTCGCGCAACACGCTGTGCGCCGACGTGCCGCTCAGCCGCCGCTCGGCCATGCGCACAAGGCCGGTGGCAGAGGCGTACTGCTCCAGACAGCCCTTGCGCCCGCAGGCGCAGCGCTCGGTCTCCTGCGGATTGACGATGACGTGCCCGATCTCCCCCGCCGAGCCGGTCTCGCCGTTGACGAGATAGCCGTTGACGATCAGCCCGCCGCCGATGCCCGTGCCCAGCGTCAGGACGATTGCGTTGGAATAGCCGACGGCACTCCCCTTCCAGAGTTCTCCCAGCGATGCGACGTTGACATCGTTCGCCGCGTAGACAGGCAGGCCGGTCAGGCGCGAAAGCTCCGAAGCGACCGGATAATTCTCCCAGCCCAGATTGACGCTTTTAATCGCAACGCCGTCCTGCGTCATGGGACTTGGAACGCCCACGCCGACCCCAAGGACGGAGTTTTCTGGCAGTTTCTTCCGACGTTCCTGAATGGAGGCGGCGACATCCGGCAAAATGCGCGTGCCGCCGTCCCGCGTGTCTGTCGGGATCTCCCAGCGCTCCAGCAGCGTTCCGTCCGTTTCAAAGAGGCCGAGCTTGCAGAACGTTCCGCCGACATCGACCCCGAATGCGTAGTTTTTCATAGTCTTAGATGTACTTTTCAATGATTTTCTGCATTTCCTCGAACTGCTGTTCCATATCGCGCATGAGCTTGAACTGCGTGCGGCAGCGGTCGAGGTTCTGCTCTGGGTAGGAAATATGGAAATACCGGTCGCCGTCGAGGTAGTCCGTCAGGAAGCGGATGCCGCATTCCAAGGTCATCAGCCGCGCGCCCCACGGCAGATACGCAAGCTCCGCCTCCGTCAGGCCGCCCTGCGCACCGGCGATGAAGTTTTTCGCATAGATTTCGTATAGTTTGATGTCAAAATTGACCTTTGACAAGTCCTTCTCGTCCTCTGCGCTGTGGTTCGCGCCGAAGCGGATGGAGTCGCCGAAATCGTTGATGGACAGGCCTGGCATGGTCGTGTCAAGATCGATGACGCAGACGCCCTCGCCGGTCTTGCGGTCGATGAGAATGTTGTTGAGCTTCGTGTCGTTATGCGTCACGCGCAGTGGCAGCTTGCCCTCGCGCAGTGCCTGAAGCGCAACCGAGCAGTCGGCTTCGCGGTCTAGGACGAACTGGATTTCCTCCGCAACGCTTGCCGCGCGCTGCATCCGGTCGGCCTCGCGTGCCGCCAGGAACTTTTTAAAACGATCCTCCGTGTCATGGAAGTGCGCGATCGGCTCGTGCAGCGTCCCGGCGGGAAAATCGCGCAGCAGGTACTGAAAATGTCCGAACGCCCGCGCCGAGGCTGCGAACAGCTCCGGCGTCGCACGCTGGAAACAATCGGTTCCCTCGATGAAAGGCATGACGCGCCAGACCTTTCCGCCGGCGTCGGTGAAATAGGGCTTGCCGTCGCGCGTGGGCAGCAGACTGAGCGTTTCGCGGGCAGGATCGCCGCCGTTCTCCTTGATTTTTTCGCGCAGATAGCCCGTGATGCGGACAAAATTCTCCATCAGCTCCTCCGGATGCGGAAAGGCCGCGGAGGAAAGACCCTGTAAAATGAAACGCACGCAGTCGCCCTCCTGTGGCTGGCAGAGGACGCAATAGGTGTCGTTGATGTGGCCGCAGCCATAGCGCACCGCGCCCACGAGCGTTTCAGGGAAATCATAGGCCGCGAGAGCCTCCTGTAGGCCGGATTTCAAGTTTTCCTTGTTCATGCGTTCTCCTTTCATGTCCAGAGCGGCTGCTCGGTCAGCGTGCTTCCGTCATAGGTAAAGCTCTTGACCTCGAATTTCCCGAAGGAAAGTGGGTAGTCCTTTCCGCACAGGCAGAGCGTCACGGAAACGGGCGCGGGATTGTTGTTGATCAGGCGCAGCGTGTAGCCGTTTTCCGTCCGGTAGAAGCTGACGAGCGAAATGCGGCGATTGGAAAGCTGCAGCGTCTCGCGCGCCGGTTCGCCCGTCCCATGCGGAAAGAAATTCAGGCTGTAAGGCTCGTTACAGAATTCCTGCGCGTTGTTTTCCAATTCCTCGCACCTGTCGTAGGACAGGCGGAAGGAGAATTCATGCCGCCCCTGCTCGATGTACGGAATATAACGATTTTTGTCGATCAGCTCGCGGATCCCATTTTGATCCTCGATCGGATGCGCACAGTAGGCCGCGCCGCGCAGGAGCGTGGCAAAGAGGTCGTTTTCCTCCGCGCTGAAGCCGTAAGTGCAGTTATTGTAAAGCGTCAAAGAGTTCTCACCGTCGGCAAAGCCGACGAAGCGGTGCGCGGTGATCTCCCTGCCGTCCTTTGGAAACGTATCCGTGCCGAAGGGGATCTGCCCGAAGAATTCTCCGTCGAACGCGGCGGGAAGCTTGAGCTTCAGCGCCTTCTGCTGCTCGTTCCAGAGCACATTTATGCGAACGTCGGTGTAAGGGAGATCGCGGTAGAGCTTGTAGGAGATGCGCACGAAGCTGGCCCCGGCCTCGAAAAAGCTCTCAACCTCGGTCAGAACCTCGCCCGATTCAATGACGTTGACGTTTTTCAGCTTACCGAACGGGCCGGTTTTGCAATCCGAGAGGGCAAAATTCTGCGGATTTTTCCCGATTTTGTCCATGTACCAGCCCCAAGGGTCGGCATTGTCGTCATAGAGCACCGGCTGGAACGCGCCGCCCGCAAGCAACTCGCGGCCGCCTACGACATAGCTTTTCAGAAGGCCGGTTTTCCGGCTGATGCGCAGCGTCTTGAGGCTGTCGGAAAAGACAATTTCGTCCCCGACGGTCTCCGGCAGGTGCTGCTTCGGCGTCACCGCAACCTTGAAGTCCACCCGCGTCATACCGAAGGGCGCAAGCGTACAGCGGTATGCAATGCGCTTGCGGCGGTCATAGTGGATGTTCGACAGCTCCTTGATGCACTGCGTGGGAATTGCCTTGCCGTTTTGATAGGCGGTCACGGTATACTGCTCGGTATCGGAAATGAGCGCTTTCGGCATCAAAAACTCCGTTTCGCAGACCGTCTCACGCGCATAAGGCTGCGGATTGTAGATAAAGATTGGGAATTCTCCCTCGCCTGCCTTCGCCGCCTGCGAACAGAGCGCAAAAAACGCCTTGTCAAATTCCTCCTGCAGCAGCTCCAAGGCGAAGTCCGCCTTGCGCAGGCTGCTCTTTTCGTCGTTCTGCGCACAGGTGCCGGAGTAAATGTCATGAAATTCCAGCATCGCAAGACGCTTTTCCGCCTCGTGAAATGCCGCTTCGTTCTTGTGATACAGCCCGTTCAGCTCCGCGTGTGCGCAGAGCTTTTCTGTGGTAAAGAGCTTATTTTCCAGCTCGATGTGCTTTCCCTTAATCGACTGCATTTACGGCGCTTTTCTGCAAGCTTGCAGAAGATGAGAGCCGCGACCGCCAGCACACTGGAAATGCCCAGCGTCAGGTACAGGCCGATGTTCATGGAGTCGTCGGTCTTGACGGGCTTCTTGCCGTCGTCCGCCTTCTTGAGTTCTTCCAGACGGCGCTCCGCTGCAAGCAGCGTATCGAGATTATCGCCGAGTTTCTTTTGTTCCTCGGTCAGAGCGTCATAGGCCTTGCGCGCATTCTGGATCTTCTTCTCGGATTTCAGCGTGCCTTCGCCGATGGCGTCGATCAGCTTCTTGACTTCCTCGGCTGCCTTTGACATCGCTTTGCGGGCTGCACTCGACGATCCGCTTTGTGTGCGTGATGATCCTCTCATAAGAGCTGTCGCCGTAATTGCAGTACCAGTCGTTGCCGCCGTAGACCGGCGCGGCCGGCATCCTCGGATTCGGGCACATGGCGCGGCAAAAGCGCTGCGCCGCTTCAAAAGGATCGCCCTCCCCGGTCTGCATCACAATGCGGCAGACCTCCAGCGTCCGTCCGTTCAGCAGCACGGCATCCGCACCGCAGGAGATGTCCGCATAAAGGGAAATCCCGTCTTTCCTGATCTGCCACCAGCAGAGGCCGGACGGCCCGGTCTGCACACCGAAGCACTGCGTTTCTCCCTCGGAATACGCCAGAAAGTACCATGGCATGACCTCGGCTTCATCCGGCTCGTGCCACGAGAGCGCGCCATAGCCGCGCTCCCACTGATCGGCCAGAATTTTTGTGCCGTCCACAAAGGTTACTGGCCAGAAAAGTTCGATCCGCCGAACGGCTTCTCCGTGCGCGCAGACGCGAAGCACACCGTCGTCCACGCTGATCTTGCAGCCGTTTCGGGTTCCCTCACCCGTGCCGAGAAAAACGCACTGATCGTCCTCATGAAGATAAATGGCAGGAACTGACATCATTTTAATTTTCCTTTTCTGGCTTGAATTCTAAACGTCTTGATCTCAAAGGCACGGAACATTGCAGAAATCTCTCCATCTTGCAGTGGAAGCTCCTGAAGGACGTTTTCCTCCATCAGATCGACCTCGGCTGCACGCTGCGCCGCAAAGCCCAAACGGAGCGACACTTCGGTGCGTTTTCCCTGCGACTCGTAGGCGCGCAGGATCACGTCCTCGCCGTCGCAGCTTTCCTTGAGGGTCGTCACAAGAATGTTCTTCTCCGAAGCGCTTACCGCGCTGAATTCGCCGGGAAGCACCCCGCCGTCCACGCAGACCGCCGTCTCAAGCGGGCAGTTGTACGCATAGACAAGACCTGGAATGTCCGCTTCGCGCCAGTCTCCGGCGTGCGGAAGCAGACAGTAGCGCGTGTGATGCTCGCCCTGATCGGCCTGCGGATTCGGATAAGTGCCGCACTTGATCAGCGACAGCCGCATCACGCCGTCGTGAATGGCGTAGCCGTACTTGTTGTTGTTCAGAAGCGCCACGCCGTAACCGGCCTCGGCATAATCCGCCCACTTCTGCGCACAGACCTCAAATTTGGCCGCATCCCACGAAGTATTCTGATGCGCCGGACGTTCGACCGCACCATATTGGATCTCATAAGTCGCCTTGTCCGAAAGGATGTCCACCGGGGAAGCCGTCTTTAAGAAAATATGATGCTCGTGCCAGTCCGCGCAAAGCGAGAAGTCAATTCCGGGCCGTTCACGATAGATCGTGATCGTCTGCTCCAAGGATGAATGCAGGAAACGCCGGCGGATGACAACACGCGCGGTCTGCGCATCCTGTTCGACGTGCAGACTCTGCACGTCGTTGATCTCCCACTTCTTTTCCGTATAGTAATTGCTGATCTCCCAGTTGTCGCAGTTGCGCGGATGGTCGTCAAATGCCTCCAGCACATTGGCGCGGCCGGTAAGCACCTGCCGGCAGTTGATTTTATCATAGATGCCCGTCAGGCAGCCGGTCTCATCCAGCTCAATGGAATAGAACCGGTTTTCCATATGCGTCGGCGTCGCCTTGGGCGCTTCGCCGGAATCTTTCAGCATCTCCGGCCGGACGACCTTCCAGCCCCACGCCGGAACGTCTTTCACAAAAGCGGGCTGCCCCGCGACCTGAATCATGCCGTCGCGGCAGACGCCGGTCGGATTGTAGACCAGCACGCCCTTCTCTGCACATTGATCGGCCAGCGCCTGAAACGCGCGATCCCTGCGGGCAAGATTCTCTTTCAGCAGCGCCTCGTACTGCGCCGTGGAATCCTCATAGACCTCCGGAATCGACGAACCGGGAATGATGTCGTGGAACTGATTCAGAAGCACCGTCGTCCAGTCCGCATAAAGCGCCTGCTTTGGATAGGCCGCGCCCGTCAGGAGCTTTTTCGTCAGGCTCATGCCCTCCACCGTTTGCAGGAGGAACTCGCTGCGGCGGTTGTAGTTTTTATTCTTGGCCATGGAGGTATAGGTACCTCTGTGCCGTTCGAGATACAGCTCTCCGAACCACTTGGGCAGTCTCTTGCCCTCGACATACCTCACATCTGTACGCAGCCGGACAGCCTGTTTCTCATGCCGCAAGGTATCAGGAAGTCTTTCCGAGCACGATCTGACAACATATAAGGAGACACCATGAATTTTCCCTATCTTCAAACGAACAACAAAGAGATCAACACCGCCTATCGTCTCGCCATCGCGACCCTGGCCGCAAACATTCTTCCCTTTCAGGACGGAATCCTGACGAGGCCGGAGCCGGTGATCATCGCCGGCTTGGGCTATTCAACGCCCTGGACGAGAGATGCCGCGATCAACACCTGGAACGCAGGTGCGCTGATCTGCCCGGAGATCAGCCGCAGCACGCTGGAATCCGTTCTCACGGAGAAGGACGGCATTCTGCGCATCGGCGGCGAATACTGGGACGCGATCATCTGGGTCACCGGCGCGTGACAGCTATACCTCTGCACCGGCGACCGTGAATTTCTGGCGCTTGCCTACCGCGCTGCCGTCAACTCCCTCGCCTATTTTGAAGCCACGGAATTTGACGCCGAAAAGAACCTTTTCCGCGGTCCGGCCTGCTATGGCGACGGCATCGCCGCCTATCCCGATGTCTATGCCCGGCACGGCACCAGCGCGATCATGACCTTTGCCAAACAGAACCGCGAGCTTTGCGTCGATACCGATGTCGGCATCCCCATGTTTGCCCTCTCGACCAACTGTTTGTATTATCATGCCTACGTTCTTGCCGACAAAATGGCCGCCGCGCTTGGGCTACCGTGCAGCGCCTATGCCGAAAAGGCCGCTCGCCTCAGGAACTCCGTCAACGCACATTTCTGGTCGGAGGAAAAGCAGAATTACACCTATTTGTGCGATCCCTTCGGCGGCTGCGACCATCAGGAGGGTCTTGGCGCGAGTTTTGCACTGTTGTTCGGTATTGCGGACGACGAAAAAGCGGAAAAAGTCCTTGCCCACGGGGACACACGAAATTCGTATTCTGCTGGCCTAACGCAGTTTTCCCTTTTCTGCTGCGACCGTCTTCCAAGGAACTGTCCCCCCTCTCCTGTAATTCGTATATTCAATCAGCATAATCATGCCTGATTTTGGCGGATTGTTTTCAAGTCGCCTTGCAGGCAAAAACCGGGCACGCAATATGCCCGGAAACGGTTGATGCGTCTGGCTTTGTGCCAGACGCATCTTCTGTTTTGAGAAAATTTCTTATGAAACTCTGTTTCAAATCCGCAGAATTCGATAATAAAATGTGTGGTCTGAACATGATAGATCAACTATCAAATTAGAAAAACAAAATCGTGACCAGTGTCAGCGGTCACGATTTTGTTTTTAAACGCATACGCACAAACAGCAAAAGGAAAGCCAAAAATTTTCAAAACCTTTAAAGCAGGACGAAACACATTTTTTGATTAAAAAGCTCTAAAAACGAGCTCCGTTTCTCTGTCAGTCAGCGGCAGAATAGCCGCCGCCGACGTCTTTGCCGAGGTCGCAGGTATAAACCCACTCGACGACATCACCATCATGAAGTTCATATCGCGAGCAGCCGTAATTGGGGAACCAGCCGTTGACACTGTACATCCAGCCGGACAGGGAGCCTACATCAAACTCATAAAGATTATTGATCCCTTCCACATAGGCGCTGTTGTATATGGGTGTCCAGCTGGACTCCATATGGATCTTATTCTCCCTGCACACACGCTGCAGTACATCAAAGACGCTTTCCCCCTCACTGAAGGTCACGGTGCTGCGCGGGAAAATCACACCGTCGGACGGAACGAGCGGCTTTTTCTCCTCGTCGCACTTGTCCCAGTTGTTCAGGATCGTGGCGCAGGAGATGGAAAATGTGCAGGTGGCCGCACTGCCCTCGGTTGCGGTGCCAGGCTCCACGGGCGCGGGACGTCCATCCGGGACGGGGTCAGTCTGATAGCGATCCTTGTCGGCGGAGGGTTTGGTCTCCTGCGTGGGTGTCTCACTCTCGCTCGGCGCTTCGGTCTGTGTTGGTTGTTCGGTCGTGGGCGGTGCTTCCGTCTCGGAAGGCTCAGCCTCGGTGTAGACAGACGGCTCCTGCGTGGGAACGGACGAGGCTTCCGGAACGGTCTTGCCCGCGCAGGCGGTGCAGAGCAGCAGCGCCAGCAGCAGCGCAGTCAGCCGGAACATTCGATTCTTCATACGTTGCTTCCTCCTGAAAGAGCCGTGCGCAGAGGTGCGGAAAGCACCCCTGCGCCGGCTTTTTTTGTTTATTCCGTCTTGAACTTTTTCCGGGCAAGGACTAATGCTGCGGCCAGCGCGAACACGGACAGTGACAATACAATGAACCACACTGCCACACCGGAATCACCAGTCGTAGGCGTGGTGGGCGTCACGGGGGTCGTGGGCTTTGCCGGTTCAAATTTAATGGCCACGTCGCGCATATCGTAAAGACCGGACTGTTTGTTCATGAGGCGGTAGTACGCGGCCAGTGCGTAGTAGCCCTGTTCGGTCGCCATGCCGTCCAGCTCGCCGTTAGCGATGTGCTTGAAGCCGCCGCCTTCGACATAGTAGCCAGCCAGCGCATCCAGCACGGTCTTACCGTTCTTCGCGAAGCGGCTGTCTTCGGCCGGATCGATGCCCAGCGCCGTCAGTGCCACAAGTACCTGCGCGTTGGACTCGCAGTTTGCGTTGCCCCAGCTTGCAAAACCGCCGTCTGCGAGCTGCAGGCCGGAGAGCACGGTCAATGCCTTGTCCACAGCGGCCTTGATGGTCTCATTGCCGGCGTAGTAGGGCGCGAGCGCCTGAATTGCCATCGCGGTCATGTCCGCGTCAGCGAGATCGCCGTCCAGCGCCCAGCCGCCGTTGGCCAGCGCAGCGTCTAGAATGGCCTGCACGAGTTTCTCTCTCGTCACGTCACCGCTGACGGGGTAGACATGGCTGTCCAGCGCGATCAGCGCAAAGACGGGGCCGTTAATGCCCTGCTTCTGGATGTAAGCCATGCTGTCCAGGCCCTTGAGCAGGTTGTGGCCGCCGACGTTGGTGACATCTCTGCCGATAGCTGTCAGTGCCAGAATGATGCGGGAGTTGTCGGTCGATCTGGAGCGATGGAGCCGCTCGTTCTGGTCGGCATGCGCCTTGACGTACTCCACGACGGCGTCATAGTAGCCGTCCGGCACGGTGCGGCCGGAACGCGCCAGACCCAGCGCCATCCATTCGCCGCCGATGGAACCGACGGACGGCGTGCCGAGCGCGGTCAGATAGTCGCCGGTGGTGGTGTAGATGTGCTCCAGGAGTGCGGCCAGCTTCAGTTCGGCCAGCTTCTGCTCGGCAGCGATCAGGGTGTCGTAGTTCTCCACGCGCGCCTTCTGAGCGTCGGTCAGCGCTTCATAGGCCTCGCGGGCAGCGGTGATGGCCTTCTCGGAATTGAGGGTCACATCGCCGATGGCATCGATCTTGGCCTCGACGGCGTCGATCTCAGCCTGTTCGGCCTTTTTCAGCGCGGCCAGAGCGGCCTCCGCAGCGGTGAGCACCTTGTAATTGCCGACCTGCTTCTGCTGTTCCTCGGTCAGGGCGTCATAGGCTGCGCGGGCAGAGGTGATGGCGTCCTCGCTTTCGAGCGTCACCTCACCGATCGCGTCGATCAGGCGCTCTGTTTCCGCAACGGCGTAGCCCTCGAGCTTGATGGTCAGCTTCGGAAGCTGCGACATCGACATGGCCGTTGGGTTGCCGTACTGCGGATCCATGCCGGTGTTATAGGACATACCGCGGTGGCTGGCTGCACCGGCAAAGCCGCCGATCTTGATCGCGCCGTTGAGCACGTAGGCCGTGCCGGTCACGTCCTCGGGAATGGTGAGAGTGAGCTTCTGACGCTCGGGGTTGCCGTTGAAGTCGTACATACCGCCGAATCCGGCCGCCTTGCTCTGGAAGCTGTGGCCGTTTTCGTCACGATAATACAGCATGAAGCTGTGGTTATACGCGCCTGCGTTCTTCTCCTTCGGAGACAGCAGGTCATGGAACTGCACGGTCACGGTGTCGCCGGCCTTGAACTCGGTGTTTTCGGGCAGGACGTTGCCGTCCGCATCCAGAAGATCGTAGCGCACCTGACGGGCGGTGATGACCTGATAGGTTGCCACGCCGTCCTTCTCGATGCGGACGATATGACGGCCGGTGGTCAAACCGGTGATGGTCACGGCGCCAGTCTTGGCATCGACGTTCACACCCTCGGTGGTGAAGCCGGAGAAGGTCATGGCCTTGCCGACCGTGGAACGGGCGATGCTCACGGTGCAGCCGGATTCCGGTGTGAAAGTGTAGCTCGCGCCTGCGGTGCCGAGATAGAACAGGATGTCATGCTCTGCGTCCAGCGCCAGCTTGTCGTCGGTGAGCGTTCCGGCGGAGCCGGTGCGATCCATCTTCATGTTGGTCGCAATCGCGGATCCGTCCGCACCGACACTGACGACGAACACGCCCGTGCTCTCCGGCCAGATTGCGGAAAGCACCTTGCTGTCGGTGCTGCTCTGCGCCTGCTTGTGAGTCATGGCGTCATAGGTCACCAGGACGATGGCCGTTCCCTCGCGGTTGGCAGTCACGGTGGCCAACGAAGAATTGTAGGCATCGGGCGTGACGGTCAGCAGGTCACTGGGCTTGCCGTTCAGATCAAGCACCTGGTAGTGCACGTCCGGCAGTGCGATCTTGGCATTCATGAATCCCTCGATGGCCTGCCAGTTGCGGAACACGTCCAGCTCGAAGTGCTCTCCGACGGAGAGGTTCTTGTAGCCCTGACGGTTGATATTCAGATACACGTCCGCGCGGTCATAGACATTGTTTTTAAAGCGGTAAACGGTGGAGGCGGAGATATCGTCGTCCATGTGCAAGTCGTCGCGGGTGACGGTGATGTTCTGCGCGGCCGTCCACCTATCAAAGCTCCAGTAGGTCACGCCGTCGGGATTCTGCACCCGCAGGAAGTGGTTCAGACTGGTCGTCGTGGGCACGCGGAAGGATGCGGTCAGCGTGCCGTCGCCGTTGTCGGTCGTCTGCACGGGATCGATGAATGTATAGAAATAATAGTTGCCGAAGGTGCCGGCCACGACGGTGGAGCCGGCGGGCGCGGTGATCTTCACGTCCAGTCCCTGCGGGATGGAGGCGCTGAAGCTCAGCGCGCCTTTGTCCACAGTCTCCGAACCGGTCTTGGTAACGGTGATGGGGAGATAGTCATTCGTCTTATCCCCGATGGGCTTCAGGGTGACCTTCAGCGTGTCACCCTCGAGGAAGATCGCAGAAGTGTAGACCGTGCCGTAATTGTTGGCGGTGCCGAGGGCGGTCTTGCGCAGGGTGCCGTCGGGCGCGGTCTCGACGTACTCGATCGTGTAATCCGTGCCGACCTTCCAGCCACTGTTGCTGGCGTAGATCTGGTTTGCACGCTGGAGCACGAAGGCGCAGTCCTCTTCGCCGACGGTCACGACGATGCTGCCGTTGAAGTCGCCGTTGGCATCATAGCCTTCGACGAGGTAGTCGCCGGGCAGCATGGTGGTGGCATACTTGAGCTTATAGCCGTCAGGCTCTGCGGTAAGGTCGGCCAGCAGGTCGGTCGCGCCCTTCACGCCATTCTGATAGGAATAGACCTTCAGGTCGGCAAGCTGGGCGTTGTGCAGGCCATTGAATTCCACGTTGACCTTGGTGTGCACCGCGATCTTTGCGGTGGGGTTCATAATGGCATAGACCTCGTCGTCGCTGTTGGACAGCGCCACGAGATAGCCGGTCGCGGCCTTGTCTGCGACGAAGGAAGCCGTGCCGTTTTCATCGGTGACAGCATTCTGAATGGCAGTCACTGCGCCGGTGGCAGGCTCCAGCCAGCCGAGCTGCACGCCCTCAAGTGCCTTGGCAGCAGCCTTCAGGGCAGCCCCGTCCTTATAGAGATACGCGCTGACTGCGTAGAAGCCCTTGACGGTCACATTGACCTTCTCGCCATCAACGACGGCGGCGGGCGCGTCGATCCATGTGTAATAATCTGACCATGCTTCGCCATCCTGGTAAAGGAAGAAATCTACAGTATCGCCGTCGTGCACAGCCGTGTTTGTGACGAAGGTGCCGTTGTAGCCGCCAAAGGCGGATGCAGTACCGTCGTTGGGGTAGCCCTCGTTGACAAAGAAGCCGAAGCTGTCAGTCGAGCCAAACGTGAGCGAGACCCAGCCCGTGCTGCCCACACTCAGATAGCTCGAGGCTGTCTGCGGCGTGAAGTCCTTGCCAAAAACCAGCTCATGCGCCTTGACCAGCACGTCCAACGCGGAAACACCCTCGACGCTGTCGGTAAAGCCGTAGCTCTCGGCCAGATCGCCGGAAACCTCCACAGTCTCGATTCCGTGCAGATAAGCGCCAAGCGCCTGCGAGCGAACGGTCACATTGGCCTTGGGGATGCGCTGGCCGGCCTTCACGGTGACGGTATAGGTCGTGGGAACGACTGCGGGGGTGTTTTCTGTGCCTTCTTCTGCGTCGCCGCAGCGGAGGGTCAGCACCGTGCCGTCCTCCATGGGGATGGATGCCGAGCGGCGATAGCTCGTCTCGCCCACGGTCAGATAGACCTGATTACACTTATTGGCTGCCGTGACTGCAACGGTCACATTGGCCGGTTCGGTCAGGGTCAGGGTGTATTCCAGAGTGTCCTTGTCAAAGGCAGGAGACAGCGTGCCGCTGCTGAAAGACAGTGCCGACAATGCTGTGTTGCTCTTCGTGCTCCAGTCGCCGCCGATGTCTGCACCATAGCCGGTTTTGGTGTATAGAACGCGGATCTCGTCTCCGGCGGCCAGTGTACCGTTCTTGGCGGTAAAGGCAGAGAAGGAGGCGTTCACGAACCAGTCGTTCAGCGTGCCCATCCAACCGGATTGCGCGCCGCCGTCCACTTCGGCAAGACCGTTCACCTTACCGAGGTATTCGCCGCCATAGATGCTGCTGGCTGTCTCGTAGGAATAGTTATTCTTTTCCAGCGCGTATTTTACGCAGCTCATCATGGTGGAATCATCCTTCAGGGTGATCCATTCATCTACCAGCGTTCCCTCCCATGGAGCGCCGTCGGCCTTGTTCCATGTGGAGTTTTCCACACGAACACGAACCTGGCCGTCGTGACCGTCAACTGCAAACACTGTGACAGGCAGCAAAGACAGCACCATAGCCAGTGCAAGCAGCAGCGATAACACTCGTTTTTTCATACTTGCGATCTTCCTCTCATAATTAATAGTATTTGGCAACGCCTTACGGCGGAGTTGCAGAAAACCAAAACGCCCATCTGCCATTCAGCAGACGGGCGCACAAATCTGCAACACGGATATTTCTATCGCATTGTTGAGTGTTCGACCCCGGTGATGGCAGCGGTCTGGGAACAGCACCTTGCGTATCTGACTTATCCGGCTCAAACCGGCATCACAGTGACCCACTCGTAGGGAATCTCACCCCATTCCGCCGCCGGAGCATCCTCCAGCCGCACCGTCCCATTATTTTTTTATCATTATATCACCATACGGAAATTTTTTCAAGCAAACTCTTGGAATTTGATAAAAAAACACAGGAACGCAGCTGAGAAGCCCCTTTTCACACCGTGTCCCGGGTTAAAAAAGCTCGCAATTGCCGCTGTTTCGTCATGTTATATCAATATATTCTACTAAAAACAGATAAACACCTTCTATTTCGAACCCTCGGGTTCCCTATCCATATTCCGCACTGGCAATATCAACAAAATCGTGCATGAATTTTTGTGAACTATTTTCGGCAGGTATTTTGCTTCACTAACGAGAAAATTTTTCAAAAAGGCCAACCATTTCCGCAGCAGTTCGCTCCTGCACGTCAAACTGCGGTTCAAATCTGGGAGGTCGTTCAGAAAAATCTATGGAAAAAAATAAAAAATCCGAGCATCCAAAATGCCCAGAAACAGTTGATGCGTCTGGCTTTGCGCCAGACGCATCTATACTGCTATGATAAGATGTTGTGACTCAACACTATAGATATTTTGTAATTTATATATATAATATCTATATCTTTATATTTAAGTATCTTTCGATTTCTCCGATGCATCTTCGTCCGTGCCTTCCAGTAAATCCGTTACAACCTGATTGAGTTGTACGGCGTTCTTTGGAGTAATAACGGGAACGCCAGTTTGGCTTTCGATGGCTTTGCGTGCATCACCGGCCACCTTGCCTCCGGCACGCGCTATATCAATGTTTTCTGAAAAATTCTCCGGTGCTTTCTGCTTGGATATTTCCGTGGTAGTTGCTTCCGCCAGCATGTTCAGCACCAGTTCCAGTGTCGTCATGTTATCACGAAGGTTTTCCTTTTTCAAGCCCTTCAGATTCTTGTACTGGCGGGTGGACATGCCAGACCATGCGCGAGAGATCTCGTCCGTAAGGATGGCATACTCGACGCCTTTCTGCACACCGCGGGCATCCCATTCATCCGTCAGTTCCTTGCGAACCTGAATGGCCTGCAGCCGCTGGTTGATCCACTCACGGCTGTACCCCTTCTTGAGGTAGGTTTCCAGCGCCCGGTCGATGGTCAACTCCGGGTCGATGGTCTCCTCAATACGCTCCCGACCGACCTGCGCCAGCCACAGCTTGAACGGCTCTGCCTTCGGGGAAGGAATGGACTGGATGATACGGAGAAGTTGCTCGGTGTCGGCCACATCGGTCAGACGTTTCTTGCCATCAGGAGCAGTCATTTTCAACTGTACGATTTTTTCGTACAGTTCAACTGCGCCCTCAGCCTTTAGCTTTCTCTTGAGATCACTCCAATAGCGGCGTGGATTATCTGTGCCACTCAACACCTCGCAAACATCAACGATGGAAAAGTACCATTCTTCCTTTTCCTCATCCCATGCCGTGCGAATACGCTTGTCCTCAAAAAGTTGGATTTTATCGTTTTGTGTCACTTGTTTTCACCTCAATCTCCCCGTACTAATATGTCTCCAGGAATCATTCTCGTATGACATCTCGTGCATTCGAGTCAGTTGTTGCCTTCTGTGCCATTATTGAAATAAAGCCGAACACTAAATATAAGAATTGCCAATAGAAGTACCGTTAGCCACGGCATCCATCGCAAGCATACAACATCATCTTTCGCACTTGTTCCTGCCTCGATATGCTGCGCTTTAACAACATATATGATAGCAAGCAGAAGTGCAACTAGTGGGATGGTTCTGTATTCAAATAATCTCTCATCTATCCTTGTCAACAGTTTATCTTTGAGCGTGCCCACATGGATACCCCCAGCTTTATTGCGTTTTTGTCATTATACCAAAAAAAGTAACAACACGCAAGGAGACAGTGCTAACGCAGATTCAGGTTGTTGTAGAACTATAATACATCTTGGGCAAACGGATAAAGGGGGGGATATGAAGAAGCGATATTGTATATTTTTTGCTTTTTTCGCCAACCTTCTACACGTTGTATTCGCATTATGATTCGCACGCGTTTTTTAAATTTTGCATGTAGATTTTGAAAAAAAGTAGAACACTCTAAAGAACGCTGCGCAATCATTCCTCACAGAAAAAAGAACAGATAAAGAATTACACCGAAATATGGATGCGGTGGTTCGTCTCAAACAGATCAAAGCGATTTGAAATATGCGTAGAATTGGAGCTATTAGTTCGTGCCTGTGGTGTGGAGCGCTTCGTAGCAGGCGTATAAATAATCCCAAACCCGATATTTTTGGAATAACTCATCCAGTTGCTTTCCGTTCAACTGTTTTGCATGTTTATACTGCTCCGCACAGAAGATCATGAACTTACCTTGACTGGACATGATCATCCCTCCTCCGGAATAACAAAGCTACCGTTTTTCTTCTCCTCGTCGAACATCTGGCAAATCGTCAATAGGCTGAAATGCCACAGCTTCGTCTCCTCCTGTTCGAGAAGGGCATAAACCTGTGAGCGATAGAATTCTTCGGTCGCTCTTACCTCATCATACGGATAATTCTCCACGATAAGATGTACAACCTCCGGCACAATCAGGCCGATCACTGCGCAGAATTTCTCCGAGCTCATAGCATTTCCTCCTTTGGAACAGTGCCAATAAAATTCAGGAAAGATAGCGCCTTTTCCGAAGCAAACACAGGCTGGTCGCATAGCTTTTTAATTTTCAGTGCCCCAGCGTCTGCTCCTTACTTAAAGCGCCTGCGGTATACAGCGCAAAGGTTGTATTCTATATCCAAAGGGTTGCTTTCGGTACCCCATCACCGCACCGTCCTCTCAATAGATTCCCGTACTTCTAGGTCATTTTTCAGAACAAAGCGGACGGAATCGTTACTCTCAATGATGATTTTCTCAACGAGCTCGCCAAACAGTTCCGCATCAAAGCGCTCAAGGTACTCCGGCCCATTACCCAGCGTTTCCAGCATTTCCTGTGTTTTCATCGCAGTCATATCGCTTTGGGTGTTTAGCTGTTTCTCTTTTTCCGCCTTGGCCTGCTGAAGTTCTCTGGTCAGTCCATTGCTCTTGGATATAAAAATGTCAGGATCAACAAGGCCCTGCTGCTTGAGAAAGGCCAATGTTTGATTCTGACTGGATAAATCGGATATTTTCTTATTGAGTGCAACAATATCAGTGCTCCAGAGCATCTTGCGCTTGCGGATCTCATTGAAATTTGCAAGCATCTGTTCCAAGATGGCACTGCCCTGATGCTTCAATTTATAGTACATCCGGCAGAAGCTCTCTTGAATCTGCGCCTCCGGTATTGCCGTAATCGGGCAGGAACGTTTTTCGTCGTGATTACAGCAGCACCAGTGCCATTTCTGATTCACCTGCTTTGCACGGATGCGCCCGCCGCAGGTACAACGCATCTTTCTGGAACTCTCATCATGAAGCGATACCGGAAAGGTTCTGCGCTCTTTCCGAAGCTTTTGTGCTCGGTCAAATGTCTCCTGCGATACAATCGCGCAGTTGCTTCCTGCAACGTAATACATTTCCCGTTCTCCGTGATTGCGCTTCTTCTGCCGCGGGAAAGAATCGGTAGTATAGCGTTTTTGCAGCAGCGCATTTCCTGCGTACCGCTCATTCAGAAGGATATAATCAACGGCCTTGCTGTTCCAAACTCTGCCCAGCACCTCATCCTTGTTAAGGCCGGCAGATATTTCTCTGGAATTGCAACCATTCAGATATTCATTAAAAATCCGACGAATCGTAGGAGCTTCCTCTTCATCAACTTCCAGCTTTCCGGCAACCATACAGAATCCGACTGGCGCATTGTAGGTATTAAATGTTCCCTGCTCCATGCTGCGTTGGTAGCCCCACTGCCGATTGCCGGAGATTGACTCACTTTCCTTCTGTGCGAAGGCCGCATAGATCGTGGTAATCAGTTCGCTACTGACCTGATTGGTGTCAATTCCCTCTCGCTCAAAACGAACGTTTACACCCAGCTCTTTCAGCTCACGGATGCTGGCAAGGCAATCCTTTGTATTTCGCGCAAAGCGGGAGATGGATTTGACCAGAATCTGGTCGATCAAACCTCTGCGGCAGTCGGCCATCATCCGCTGGAAGCTCTCCCGTTTCTCTGACGCAGCCCCGGAAAGCCCCTCGTCAGCATAGATGTCCACGAGCTGCCATTCGGCTTTCCCGGAAATCAAGGTCGTATAATATCTGTTTTGTGCCGCAAAGGAATGGAGCTGATCCGCAGAGTCTGAGCTGACACGGGTATACGCAGCAACGCGCAAAAGCGCATTCTGTCGTTCAGCCGCAGCGATTTTTATGACGCGTGGCTGCCGTTCGGCCAATGCCACGGAGCCATCTACCAGCAGCTTTTTCTCCATATCAACTCACCTCCGTCTCGACACAACACTACCACATCGTTCTCCGAATAGCTAGTACTTTTCTGGAGAAATCAAATTGAAATTATCACTGTTACATGATTCTCCGCAGCAATCCGCGCAGCGATCATTTTCAGTTCTTTTTCGGTAATACAGCCGTACTCCAAGAGCTTGTGCAGCAGAACAATCATTCCGCAATAATTGATATCCGAACTCGTACCTTCCGCTTTCGCTGAAAATGGACGGTCGCATGCTTGCAATCGGTCTTCAAAAGCTATATTGCTTGCTTCATCCTGTTTCACAGCAATCCCTCCATGTATTTGATCCCGAAGCTGGCGATCAGTGCGCGGTCAATCTTGCCCATTGCCGGGACGAGCGGTGTGGTCCATCTGGAGGGACATCTTTTCGGCATAGTCGCCACCGCAGATGCGGTACATATCCCGGAGGTTGGCCTGGTCCATGCCGATCAGGAGATCGTATTCGTCGTAATCCCGATTTGTCAACTGCCGTGCAGCATGGCCTTCGCAGGAGATCCCATGCTCGGCCAGCTTGCGCCGTGCCGGAGGATAGACCGTTTCGTCCAGCTTGCGGAGTATCCCCTTCGAAGCCCCACTCCTGCCGCAGCACCCGCGTCAGCAAGTCATAGGTGTTGCACACATGCTTTCCGTTCACGCGGTTATAGCTGGACATCACCGTCCACGGCTTTCCACCGGTGACAGCAATGCGGAACGCCCGCAGATAGATCTCCCGTAGCGCCCGCTGTGACACATTGGTGGAGACCTCCATGCGGTTATCCTCCTGATTGTTGCAGCAGAAGTGCTTCTGGGAGACGCCTACACCGCCCACGCTCTGAACACCCCGAGTAACGGCTGCCGCCATTTTGCCGGACACGACGGGATCTTCGGAATAGTATTCAAAATTTCTGCCGCACAGGGGATTGCGGTGAATATTGAGTCCCGGCGCCAGCCAGACGGACACGCCGATCTCCAGCATCTCCCGGCCAACTGCTTTGCCGATCTCCTCCAAAAGTTCCGTGTTCCAGGTCTGCGCCTGTACAGTTTCGCTGGGCCATGCGGTCATATAGCGGTAGACCGTTTTCCCTTTTCCCGGGATCTTCCGGAGGAAGGGGTTCGCCTTCGCCAGCCATCCCCACTGCCAGTCCTTGGGAAGCCCCTCCGGATACCGGGGAACGGCATTGCGCGTCAGGGTGCTCAACTGGTTGACGTTCAGTCCGGCAGGGCCATCGGACATAGCAATGTTGGGAATGCCTTTTTTCAAAAGCTTGGTACAGGTTCGCCCTGCCGCGCCCATGACATTATTATAGCACCGAATGTCATAGCCGCCGCCCACTACCAGCCGAATCTTGTCCCGATCGCCCAGCTGCTTCAGCACAGCCGCCGCCTTGGGAGATACCGTCTGAGAAACCGGTTTTCCGGATTTTGTGCCGATGGACTCTACCGTTTCCAGCACCCGTTCCGCTTCCACGCAGAAGCTGCCCGCCGCCGTATCATTTAGCTTGACCCGATACTCCCCGGCCTCCAGCACAAAGACGGAGCGGGATTCATCAAAGGAAGCAATATCCTCCAAACGGAAAGGGATAGACAGGGTCTGCCGCTGCCCCGGCCCCAAGCACTTGGTTTTCGCAAAACCAGCCAAGGCTCTGACCTCATGCTCCAGTGCGCCCTCCGGCTTGGATACATAGATTTGCAGCACCTTTTTCCCAGAGATCCCGCCGGTATTGGTTACGGTAAGCTCCACGCCGGACTGGGTCACGCTGTTCATTTCCACAGAAAAGTCCGTGTAGCTCAAGCCGTAGCCGAAGGGATAGCGGGGCTTCACGCCCTGCTTATCAAACCAGCGATAGCCAACATAGATATCCTCGGCGTATTCCTCGTTTTCCAGATCGCCGTTGCAGTGGCTGAAGGTATCGGCGCTGGGATAGTCGTCATAGCGGATCGCCCATGTGTCTGTCAGGCAGCCGCTGGGGCAGGTTTTTCCGGTCAGGATGTCCGCCAGCGCATTGCCGCCCTCCATGCCCCCCTGTCCGAAAAACAGCACTGCATCCATTGGGATCTCGTCCAGAATGGACAGATCCATCACGCCGCCGCAGTTGAGGATCAACATCAGCTTCTTGTAGTGTTTCCGCAGCAGCCGCAGGCTTTCGGTTTCTACATTGGACAGGAGATAGTCGCCCTTTTCCACTCTGCGATCCTTTCCTTCTCCCGCCTGCCGGGAAAGGACATAAATGGCAGTGTCTGTTTCATCCGTTAGTTCATCCGCCAGCACCGGCGTGCAGGCAGGGTATGGAATGGGATGCTCTCCGATGAAAATGAACATCTGCATGGTCTGCACCGGACTGTATTTCTGAACCTGTTTCTCAAGGCCCTGCCGCCATGCTGGAATATCCGCCTCGTATTTTTCCTGGAAACGATCCATCCACAGCGTCGTCGGAAATGCAAATCCAGCGTTTTTCAGGCCTTCCTCAATGGTCACGCTGTAGCGCTCATGAACGTCGCCGCTGCCGCTGCCGCCCTTGACGGTCATGCGGCTGCCCGCGCCGTAAAGCGCGATCTTCTGCGGCTGCATCGGCAGCACGCCGTTATTCTCCAGCAGCACGATGCCCTCCGCCGCGGCTTCGCGGGCAATGGCTCTGTGCGCCCGCTCTCTTGCGGATTCCTCCGGCGAAGAAGCGCCAAGAAGCTGAAATTTCATGTTGTTTCATCCTTTCTCCGTGCGGCCGAGATCGTGTGATGACCGCTCGATCGCTCGATTGTCTCTCCGTCAGGGAGGGTCAGCGTGCAGACTGTCGAAACCGGGACGTCCAGCGTCACTCGGAAGTCGTCCTCCGTCTGCTCCCAGCGGAGGGAAATTTCACCGTAGGGTGTCCGGACGCTGCCCTGCGCCCATGTTATTCCGCCGCCGGGTACCGGCTTTACCCGGAAATGCCGGTAGCCGCCTTCGGTGGGTTCCAGTCCCAGTACGCGGCGATACAGGAAATCTCCCACCGCGCCATAGGCATAATGATTCATGGAGGGGTCGCGCACCTTTCCATCCGGTGTAATGGTGTTCCATTGCTCCCAGAACGTCGTTGCGCCCATTCTGACGCAGTAAAGCCATGATGGACAGGTGTCCTGCATCAGCACGCGATAGGCGGTATCCACATACCCGTTATCCGCCAGTGCAAACAGGAGATAGGGCGTGCCGGTAAAGCCGGTATTCAGATGGAAGCCCTTCTCCGCCACCAGACGGTTGAGGTTGGCTGCCATGGTTTCCCGGTTTTCCCCCTGCTCCATGCCGAAATACAGGGGAAGCACATAGCCGGTCTGAAACTCCTTTTTCAGCGTTCCTCTGCCGTCCGTGAGGACGGCGCGAAACGCGCCGCAGATGCTTCTGCGCAATTCGGCATAGTGCGCTGCATCTTTCGTTTCTCCCAAAAGTCCGGCGATCTCGGCCATCCACAATGCCGCCGATTGTAAAAAGAACCAGCAAAATCACATAGTACTTGTTGCTGAAGAGCGCCTTCAGCTGCTGCTTCAGGGGAATATTCTCTTCGCCAGGCTTGCTCTGCTCCAGCGTCACATCCTCGGTGATGCGCTCACGGGTATAGAAGTATTCCAGCAGCAGCGGAATGGCAATGACCGACAGAATCAGCATCAGCTTCGGGTAGCCGGTAATCGTCTATATCGTCCTGCGAGAGAGGACAAGCAGATCATGAAGCCGCGCATAGGTTCCCTCAAAAACCTCCTGATGCAAGTGGTTGCGGAACTCCGGTACATCCGAAAACAGCCGGATAAGTTCCATATCTTTTGAATTGAGAACGGCACGGCGCACGGCGGCATTACACTCGATTTCCGCATTTTCCCGGTCAGAGTGACCGCAGGCGTTGCGATAGGCGGTATCCTCTGAAACTGTAGCAATTACAATCGGCCTGTACCGTTCAAGCCGTTCCTGCACCGTGGGCTGCGCTTGCTCTGCGGCGGGGTCGCGGAATACCCGCGTTCCATCCGCGCCGAACTCTGCTTCATAGGCATTGATGGCATTTTCAGCCTCGTGGTCGATGGACGGGAGCGTATATGCCGTGTATTCATGGCCGGAATCGCCAATGCGCGAAATTGTTACATCATGCTTTTCCCGCAGCTTTTCAACGTATTTCTCCAAATCCTTTGCAGGGAAGCCGCACATGGTAACACGGCCTACTCCCTCCAAATTGCGGCGCGTCAGCTCAAGACTGAGATCATCCGCAACCACCCGTGCATCCTCGCCATACAGCTCAAAGAAGTCACCGACCTGGTACAGTACGATTTCATCGGGATACGCCTCTTTTACATCGTTATAGTCGTTATAAACCGCGTTTCGCAGGGCGTCATGTGCCATTGCCTTGTCATAAACGGTCTGCTCATCCGGCGTAAGGTAGCGGTTCATCCGAACCAACTCAGAGATACGCGAAGCGACCTTGTTCCAATTCATCTGAACATCTGCACAGCCCGCTTTTTTCAACGTGATGCCTTTGCTGCCGTGATCCTCGTAGCTGCCGCTTTCTCTGGATACGGCATGGGTATGCCCGCCGATGCCGTACTCCTTTTTCAGAAAATCGGCATTCTCCTTGGGAGTGTGCGAAGTCTGGAAAAACGCATAGATGCGGGTCTTTCCACCCTCAAAGCTGCTCCCGTTTGCAAGAGAAGCCGCAATTTCATCTTCGGTGATAAACCTGCCGGTTTCTGGAATAGCCTCCATATCGGAGCAGAATTCCTTTCGCGGAAGGGACAAATCTTCCAAACGTGTGAGAAGAGCCTGCGACTTGTGGTAATGGAAGCGCAGCAGCGCACGGTTTTCGCGGTAGGCGTCCATGAATACCTTGTATTCCGACAGGAGACTTTCCCGGAACGCCGGATTCAGCAGATCGTCCGTCAGACGCTCCGTTTCCTCTGGAAAGCTGGTGCTATGGATATTACCCAAGCAGGACAGACACCCCAGTGACTTTGCTTCATCCGAGAAATCGTGATAAAGGTTCCAGACATCCACAGCAATACCCAGCCGCTCATAGCGCGGGGCTTCCGTGACCTCAAGATTGGTGGCAAATGCGCCGCCGTCCAGAAGTTCCTCAATACGCTCCGCCGCATCTGCCCAGCCCATCACTTGGGCAGAACGAAGATAGCGAGAGGTATCTCCGGTTGCAATATGGATACCATCGTCCCCGTACCATACGGAAAGCCTGCCGTTATCCGTAATCAGGCCGTTGCCGCCGTGGTAAAGAGCTTTCAGAAATGCCGCGCGATCCTCTAAAGGTTTTTGCTTGGAGAATTCCGCAGCAATTTTCATGCGTGCTTCATCCGCATTGCCGCCCGCGCGCAGGATGTGGTCAATATCATCCTGAGAAATGAACATAGAAAAAGCGGAGGGTGTTACACTCTCCGCTTCTGCGATGAATTGAATTTGTTCTGCCTCTGAGGGGAAGAAGGACATCTGCGCCCCAGCAGGGGCATCGAACATATTTAGCTGAACACCAGTTCCGTGAGGATCGTTTCCTCGGCCTGCGCTTTCAGCGTGTTCATCAGCCCTACCCACTTCATCGGGTCGCTGGCTTTCAGCGCTTCCGTCACGCCCGCCGACTGCATCAGCTCCGGCATCATCTGTTCCAGCCTCCGGTGCGCCGTCTCGTCGATCTCCCGCAGGTGCGGGAACAGCGTCTCGGACAGGATCATCTGGTTCCAAAGGATGGGGCGATGCTCCTGAAGGTAGGTCTTCCGCAGCATCCCGTACTTGCCCAGTGGCTTGCTCTCCGGTTCCTCGCTCAGCTTCAGGTCGGGAATCCGGTAATCTCCGTTCTTCGTGTAAGTCAATTCGGTCATTTTTCTGGCTCCTTTCGCGCTCATAATTTCGGATGGCAACTTCTATCTGTCTGAGTACCTGCTGGCTGATCTCGCTGACCGCCGTTCCCAGCGCCGCAACCGTGGCCGGGGTGTTGAAGTCGAACACGGACATAAAATCTTCCGGTTCCAGATAGGCTTCCGGTTCCAGCCCGCACCGGCTCATGAGCATATAGGTAATGCTGACTTTTGCGGCATTTCTGAACTGTACCTCGGTGTTAAACTCATCATATCCATCAAGATAGGAATCGTCAATGTTGTAGAGAATGTCCCGTTTGTGATCCTTCCAGCATTCCTTTGCAAGCTGGGTGGCTGCTGACTCCATCTGCTCGATAATACCGTTGCTGCCGGACACATCGTAATTTCGCTCCATCGTGGCAGCGACAGCATCCTCATGCTCTGCGCGGAACTGCCAGAGGTGCATGGGCCGGGAGTGCTCCCGTTCTCCGGTGTCGGTCACGTCAAAGACGTACCGCAGTTGCGGCTTCTGGCCGCTTGTGTCTATAAGGGCAATGCCGGTGGAGCCGCGCCGGACAAAGCGCCCCATCTTTTTGTTCCAGAAATCGTACTCGGCGCAGGCGGTCGCGTCTGGCCGCTGGGCGTGGATCATGACTTGTTCGTTGTACGGATACTTGTAGAGCCACGCCGCAGTGCGCAGGAACTGCGTCCAGCTTTTGTAGCTGCTGGTAAGCTGCTGCTCCGCTGTGTCTGCCATCTGCCTGTACTCCTGATATTTACTCGGCATAGGGCTGCCTCCTTCGGGTAAAAATTTAGAGTACCCGGAATTGGGTGCTCTATGTAAAGGCGCGGCATCTATTAAGTCGACTTTCTATTTCCCAAAATCGAAATTTTTCTAATTTTGGGAAATAGAATATGCAGGCATATCCGTCAGATAAAAGTATGAGCGCAAGACCACTCACCAATAAATCTGGCAGAAAAATACCCGCCTGTTGTGACAAGCGGGCATTGTGCCGTTGGTATTACATTTTTCCGTTTTGTCCGTCGGCCTCCGCCTTTCCAAGCAGGTACAGAAATGCGATGGCAGGTACTCGCAAAATCGGCACATGGGTTTCGTGCTTTGCAATGCCAAAATCATCTAGCTGCTTGGTGATGAGGAAAGCGCTTGTGACCTTTGCACTTTCATCCTTGCAGAGTTCGACGATGGCATCTGTGGCAGGTATATGGGAGTTGTTGCGGTATTTTACCTCACAGAGAATCTTTTCACGGGGCAGCTCAATGACCACATCGACCTCTTTCTGATTGTCCTTTGCCTTTCTGAAGTAGCCAAGCTGCGCAGTGCTTCCCTGATAGAAGGATACGATATGCTTATATACCGTCGTTTCCACCATCGCCCCAAGCTCCCGTTCATCCGAGAGAACATCGTCTAGCATCAGAACGGCGTTGCGTATGGCGGCGTCGGCAATATATATCTTCGGTTTACCCTTCAACGCGCCCTTGCTGCCCACATCCATTGGCTTCGACAGATAAATCAGGTTAGACATTTCAAGCGCCTCGATATAGCTGTCTATTGTAGCGACAGAGGTGTTTTCCAATTCCTTTGCCGCCGTGGTCACGCTGAAAATCTCTGTTGAGTTCATACAGAGATACAAAAACAGTTTTTCCATCCGAAGCGGGCTTCGGATATTGAAGAGCGTCAGCACATCACGCTTGATAACCTTATCCACCACATCCTCCCGCAGCATCCGCTGTGCATACATATCATCGTCGGATAATACAAGTTCAGGAAAACCGCCGATCATAAGGTAGCGGTTGAAATGACCTTCCAGCGGAGCAAACCGATCCATCAGATCGCCCAACTCCGCTTTAGTCATTTTTACGAGCTTTGTGAGCCGCAAATTGTCCGGGAGAATCGGCTCTTCAATTTGCAGTAGACGACAATACTCATAAAACGACATGGTTGGTATCTTCAGGATGCTCCATCGCCCCGTCCCGCTGTCGGTCGAGCCTTTTTCCAATATCGGGCTGGCCGAGCCGGTCGCTGTTAGTCGTATATCCTTCCTGCTGTCGTAGATGACCTTCATCCAAAGTTCCCAATGCTCGGTATATTGAATTTCATCGAGAAAAATATATCTTGTTCCCTCAATGGGATAAAGGGATTCATAGATGGAAAGGACTGTCTCCACATTGACGAGCTTTACAATCGGATTGTCGAAGGATACATACAGGATATTTTTGGGGTTTACGCCCTCGTCGATCAGGCTGTTCATCATCTGATACATGATCGTCGTCTTGCCGACACGCCTTGCGCCGGATAAAACGGCAAACCGCCGAATCGTTTTGTGCGAAATCATTCTCAATGCTTCGTAATAGGCAAGCCTTTTCTGCGGCTTGTTTTCCTCTTTGATTGCCAGCGGATTGCGCCACCAGGGATTGTACTGCCGCAGCACCTTGATGACCTGCTCATCGCTTACGATTGCCATACAAACACCTCCGTACAGGTAGCATTTCCACGGAGTTGTATCTTCATACCAACGAAACTCCGCGGGAGTTATGCAAGTATATTATAACAACAGTCACGCTTGAACGCAAGAGGGTTTTGAAAGATGCGAAAAAATGTCCAATATTTTGCTGCCTGAATCCTTGCATTTTCCTTTAGGTTCGCTGCAACACCGATAGAGCCAGCAGAGAGACGGCTCCGAATGGAACCGTCTCTCTGCATTTGCTGTTCAGTCAAAGTCCGGCACTATCTCCAGCTCCGCAAACTGCTCATCGGTGATGCCGCCCAGCTTGTGCAGGGTACTGTCGGTCAGCTCCCGCAGTTCGGTTTCGTCAGGCTCCAGATGCTTGCTCATGTCGGTCAGCGCCTGCATCAGACCGGCGCGGGTGCCGGTATTGTAGATGCACATCAGGTTGATCTCGTCAAATGTAAAGTTGCTCATGTCACAGTTCCCTTTCTGCGCTCCGTTTCGTGGCGCTCTTCACAGTTCTGGTGTCGGCTACGGGCAATGCTTTCAGCTTTGCAAGGATGGAGGGCTTTTCGCTGGATTTTTCTTTGTGCACCGGCTGCTGGGCACGGTGCTTTTCCTCGTCTTCACGCTGAACGGCCTGTGCCAGCTCCAGCAGAGAAATGGGTGTACCGTTCCTAGACTGTTCCTCCAGCTCCGCGACCGTCTTGCTCGGCCCGTTGTTGATGATGCCGTCGATCATGCCGTAATCGTCCTCCATGGCCATCTCCGCATTTTTCAGATAGTTCTCCGCCTTGAGAAAGCCCGGCAGCTCCTTGAAGCCCCAGGAATCCACGTAATGACAGGATACCACACCGTTCTGCTTCAGCGCCACGATGTCGCTGACGGACAGGCTGTGACCGCAAAAATCCTCTGGGCGGCGAATGTTGAAGCTCCTTGCCCTTTGACTAGGTGGCGATATACCCAAAGCTGTTCTCGCCGGTCTCAATGCCGAAATAGGCGCAGACGGCGTAGGAAATGCTCTCAGCCTGTACTTCCTCGGTGTTGCGGGAGATTTTCGTCTTTTCAGGAAACTGTTCGTGAAGAAATCCTTTCAAGGTCTGCTCACCGCCTAAGAAATTCAGGCCGTCCTCGCCCAGCGGAAGATCCCCTGCATCCGTCAGGTCAATGGGCGTCGCTGTAATGACGGTCGCCGCATGATTTACGACAACGTGTTCCTGAATGGTCACGGGCAGCCCCGGATCATCGTCTGAACCGCGCAGGTCGTAGGCATACAGACCTTCAGGCAGCTTCTCTCTGTCAACGCGGCCATTGGAATACAGGGCAGGCTCTTCAAACAGCTCGATTACCTGATATTTCTCGCCAACGTCGTCCCTCCCATGCAGAAGGGAATGCGCGATCTCGTGGATCGCCGCGCATACCGTCTGCACCTCACTCATGCCGGTGCGGACGGCAATGCGTCTGTTCTCATCATCGTAATAGCCGTCCATGCCGGTCATATTCTCCAGGAAGACCGGCACCGGCGCACTGCGCTTCACGGCCTCCATGAAGACCTCATAATTCTGCACATTGCCGGTAAGATCGGCGGCAAGCTGCGGCAGGGGCTTGCCCTCTGTCTGGCTCACATCAAAAACCGTGACCGGTTTGTACATCGGAATCTTAATTTCCTTTTCTTCCATGATGGCCTTGCCGTCAGCATCCAGCATGGGGAGCTTGGTGTCCGGGTCGAGTTTTGCTTCCTCGATTTTCTTTTTCACTGCTCTCTTTCTCCGCATTGAGTGGAAGATACTCGTTCAATAGATCCTCATGGATTTTGTCCAGATCAGGGACGACCACCGACATACCTCGGATAGAAGCATAATGGTATGCATCATCTGCTGGGACACGATAACTGGAGAGCTCCGCACTTCCCATGATTGGGATGCACTTCGCCGCCAGCAGCATGATTTGCGAGTTCGTCATGTCAGTTGACAGATACGGTAGTACTTCATCCAACAACTTCATCAGGTCTGCTACATTACTCTGGCGGAACTTAGTATAGATTGCCTGCAGAACATTGCGCTGGCGCTGTGTTCTGTAAAAGTCGTTGTCGATCTTTCTAATGCGCGAATAAGCAAGCGCCTTTGTCCCATCCAAGTGGTAAACGCCAGCCTCCGTGCCGATATTTATTGTTTTGGCTTCCTTGCTCGTCATCTCAATGTCTACGCCGCCAAGTATATCAATCACGCTCTGGAAACCGGAGAAGTCAACCTCAAAGCACCCGTCAATAGAAACTCCGAAATTAGTATGTAATGTATCCATCAGCAGAGGAAAACCGCCGAAAACATAGGCAGCATTCAATCTATTATCAGAATAGCCGCCGGGAATCTGAACATACAGATCTCTCAAAAACGAGATCATCGATATCTGCTTTGTATCTGGGTTGATACTGCACAGGATCATGGAGTCAGAGCGCTGCTGCCCCTCTCCCTCGCGTCGATCCTGACCGACCAAAAGGATATTGAGCAGATCATCATCCAGAAATGGTTCAATCTCACTCCAATCGACCTCTTCCGGTTTAAGTTCGATGATATCTTTCGGCTCGTTGCTTGTATCGGTCTCGAAGTCTTCCTGATCGGGAGGGATAACATCTACTGTGTCTGGTACCTTGTTGATCTTATCCAGCTTTGTTTGGACATACCAAAAAGCCGAAACGGCCAGAAGCAGAACTGTTGCTACACATACCAGCGCCACGATTTTTCTCTTTTTCATAAGCTTCTACCACCTTAGTCAGAAACTTTTCAAACAAGTATCGCTCGAATTCAATGTTCTCTTGAGATTATTGATAGCGGTTCTTGTAATACTTCTTATAATAGCCGCCATCCTTTTTCTTGATGTTGTTGCGGACTACTCCGAGAATTTTGCTTCCACTTTTTTTCAGTTGTTCTATGACCTCGATGGCCTGCCGGTAGCGGACTTGATTGTCCGAAATGACCAGGATCGTTCCATCGCATTTGGCTGCTACGACGGCAGCATCAATGACGCTGCCAAGCGGTGGGGCATCGATCAGCACATAGTCGTAAGACTCTTTCGCCGCCTTCAAAAGCTCTTCAAAGTATTGCCCGCTCAGCAGCTCTACCGGGTTGGGGGGATACTTGCCTGCAAACATGATCGACAAATTATTGTACTGCGTCTGATAAAGACATTCTTTGACAGAAGTCAGCCCTGTCAGCACCTCGCTCAGTCCCGCAGGGTTTTCCGCTGTGGTGTTACGCCCTGCCATAACCGATTTTCGCATATCCGCATCAATGACCAGCACACGCTTGTCCAATTCTGCAAGGCTCTTTGCAAGCTGCAGGGTGATAGTTGTCTTACCTTCATTCTCATTGCAGCTTGTGATCACGACAGTGCAGATATCCTGACCGCAGAACTGCAAATTAGTTCTCAATGTCTTAAATGCTTCCTGCGTGAAGAAGTCTTTCTTTCCTGGAAGATTTAAAGTTGTTTTCACAGACGATCCGGTTTCCAAAATTGTTTTCTCCATTTTATTTATTTTCTACCTCCTGCTTGGCCGAGGTCTTATACGCCGCATATGTCTTGTAATATCCGTATTTTCCCGACTTTTTGCCATCCGCATTCGGAATGTTGCCCAGAACGCTGAGGCCCAGGTATCGCTCCAGATTTTCGTCATCGGTCTTAATGCGGTCATCGAGGAGGAAGATAATCAGGAAGATCACATACATTACAACGGCAGCAACAACGCCAGCAAAAGCGAATGTGAGCATCCTCGTGCTGTTGCAAGGATCAGGATCCGTCGTTCCCAGCTCATAGAGGTTCACCTGCTGAAACCCCATGGCATCTTCAATGCGCTTTGAACCGATGGTGCAGATTCGATCCACGATACGCTTTGCCAGTTCAGGGGAATCCGCTTTCACAGTCACCTCGAGAATACGGGTGTCTTCTGGGTTAGAAGTAGATACGCAGTCATATAGATCCTCGTACTCCATGTCCAGATTCAAGCTGCTGATAACTTCATCCAAAACGGTATGGCTTTTTAAGAGGTAGGTGCAGTCATTGACAACCTTTAAGGCCAATGAAAAATCGGAGCTTGCGTCGCTGGCGGTTGCGCCATCTGCCTGACGCAGAATGTAGAGGGTCGCGGTAGAGGCATATTGCGGGACAAACGTCATACGGTTGAATACCAAAAAACCGCCACAGCAAATGCAGGCTGCAAGTATGATGGCCCATAGCCGTTGGACAAATACGCCCCACAGGTCTTTCAGTGTAACTGTTTTAAAATTTGCTTTCTGATTCATGCTTAAGAAAAGTCCTTTCTTACGGCCTCACCACTCAATAAACGGATTGCATTATTGCAGCATAGCATCGCCGCATAGTCGGCACCGTATTTTTTGCTGATGTAATTGAAACATTCCAGCATTTCAGGTGGGCGAGACGTACAGTTGTGTGCATCTGAGGAAAAAAGATCGATCAGTCCAAGGGACAACAGCTTCCGGCATTGACGCTGAACAAGTAAGCCAAACCCGCGGAACAGGGACAGTGTATCTGCTTGGAGCACCACGCCATCGTGCCAGAACGCTTGAATCGCAGGAATTCTTCCATGCAGGGATCGATAGCGCTCGACATGGGCAAGAATGGGGATATAGCCTGCGTTGAGCAATGCATGAAGGCCATTTCCAATTACTTTTTCAGGTGCTGCTTCTGAAAAGTCCACCAGCACATATCTGGTGCCGTTGACCGTTCTGCAAACGCCTTGCCTCAGCCAAGTCACACATTCTGGTTCATACCGAAGTTCATTTCCCAAATACAGCGCCATGTCTGGATATATTTTCTGCACATAGCCCGACAAGCGCTTAAATGCCGCAGTTACCTTGTCATAATTGTCTCCAAAGTAGCCGGGGTGGAAATGAGGTGTACAGCAAAGCACCCGTGTGCCAGCTTGATAAGCCGCATCTAACATGGCATGCATCTCATCTTCGTCTTTTGCACCGTCATCCACTCCAAACAAAAGATGTATGTGAATATCTGCAAGCCCCATTTATCCGTCCTTCCTCCAAACCATTTTATTCACGATGCCCGTGTAGCTCTGAATGATTCTGGCGACCTTCATGGACACATTTTCAGCGGTATAATCTGCCACCGGCGTACCGAAGCATTCCGCCCGTTGCATCTCGACAGCCATCTCCACCGTCTGAAGGAGGGGCTCTGCGTCAATTCCGGCGAGTACAAAGCAGCCCGCGTCCAGCGCCTCGGGGCGCTCAGTGGAGGTGCGGATGCTGATTGCCGGGAACGGCTTACCGACAGACAGGAAAAAGCAACTCTCCTCCGGCAGCGTTCCGCTGTCGGAGACCACCGCAAAGGCGTTCATCTGCAGGCAGTTGTAATCGTGGAAGCCCAGCGGCTCATGTGCGATCACGCGGCTATCCAGATGGAAGCCCGTCGCCTCCAGCCGCTTTCTGCTTCTCGGGTGGCAGGAGTAAAGGATTGGCATGTCGTACTTTTCCGCCATGGCATTGACCGCTGTGAACAGTTGGATAAAATTGCGGTCCGTATCGATGTTTTCCTCCCGGTGCGCCGAGAGCAGAATGTACTGTCCCTTGGTCAGCCCCAGACGCCGGTGGATATCACTGCCTTCGATCTTGTCCAGATTGGCGTGCAGCACCTCTGCCATGGGACTGCCGGTCACGAAGGTGCGCTCCTTTGGCAGTCCACACTCCATCAGATACCGGCGTGCATGCTCCGAATAGCAGAGATTGACGTCGCTGATGATGTCCACGATGCGGCGGTTCGTCTCCTCCGGCAGGCACTCATCCTTGCAGCGGTTTCCTGCCTCCATATGGAAAATCGGAATGTGCAGGCGCTTGGCACCGATCACGGAAAGGCAGGAATTCGTATCGCCCAGAACCAGCACTGCGTCTGGCCTGACCTGCACCATCAGCTTGTAGGATTTCTCAATGATATTCCCAATCGTGGCGCCGAGATCATCGCCTACGGCATCCAGATAATAGTCCGGCGCCCGGAGACCGAGATCGTCAAAAAACACCTGATTGAGGGTGTAGTCGTAGTTCTGACCGGTGTGGACCAGAATCTGCTCAAAGTACCGGTCGCAGCACTTTATGGTGGCGGACAGCCGGATGATCTCCGGCCGCGTGCCGATGATCGTCATCAGCTTCAGCTTTCCCATTGCTACACCTCCTCAAAGTAGGTATCCGGATGGCTGGGGTCAAACTGCTCGTTGGCCCACATGACTGTCACCAGATTTTCCGTTTCACTCAGATTGATAATGTTGTGGGTATAGCCCGGCAACATATGAACAGCTTGGATCCGGTCACCGCTGACCTCGAATTCGATCTTTTCATCGGAGCCGATTTGGCGTTCCTGGATCAGCCCGTGTCCGGCCACGACCATGAAGAATTCCCACTTGCTGTTGTGCCAGTGCTGCCCTTTGGTGATGCCGGCCTTTGAAATATTCACAGAGACCTGACCGCAGGAGGCAGTTTTCAGCAGTTCTGTGAAGCTGCCGCGCTCGTCCACATTCATCTTCATCGGGAATGCGATTTTTTCCGGCGGCAGGTAGGAAAGATAAGTGCTGTAGAGCTTCTTCTCAAAGCTGCCTTCCGGAATCTCCGGGAGCAGCAGTGTCTGCGGCTGGTCGTGAAAGGTCTGGAGTAATCGAACGATCTCGCCCAGCGTCACGCGGTAACTGACCGGAACGCTGCAATATGCTCCATCCGTCCAGTGGGGTTGGCCCTCCATGGCATTTAGGATCTCGTCGATCAGGTCGTCAATGTAGACCAGTTCCAGTTCGACTGCCGGATCCGAAACGGTGATAGGTAGATCCCGTGCGATATGATGGCAGAATGTCGCCACCACGGAATTGTAGTTGGGGCGGCACCACTTGCCGAAGAGGTTCGGCAAGCGGTAGATCATCCCGCCTGCACCGGCTTCCTTGCCGTAAGCGAGGAGCAGCTTCTCCGCCGCTTTTTTGGACTGCCCGTAGGGACTTCCGGCATACCGTCCGGTCAGACTGGCCTGAATGGAAGAGGAAAGTAGCACCGGGCAGCGGTTATCGCTTTCCCGGAGCAACTCCAACAGGGTACGGGTGAAGTCCGTGTTTCCAGCTGCAAATTCTCCCGGATCCTGGGGCCGGTTCACGCCAGCCAGGTGAACCACGAAATCCGCTTTTTGGCAGTAGCCCACCAGGGTTTCAGCCGAAGTATCCCGCGTACACAAGAGAATTTCCTCGATTTGCAGCGCGGGCCGGGTCCTGTCTCTGCGATCCTTGATGGTGGAAAGGCGCTGCGTCAGATTCTTCCCGACAAATCCGTTTGCGCCGGTGATCAGTACATTCATCAGCAAGTTCCTCCGAACAGCTTCAGCTTTAGAAGAAGCTGCTTCATTTCCTCCACATTCAGCCGGTGTGTATTGTGAGAGGTATACTGCTCGATTTTACCGAACTCCGGATTTCCCTTGCTGAAATAGTTGTCATAGTTCAAATCTCGATTATCTGCCGGAATGCGGAAGAAGCCGGGCAGGTCTTCCGCCCGCATCATTTCCTCTGCAGTGACCAGCACCTCAAAGAGCTTTTCACCATGCCGTGTTCCGATAATCGTTGTGCTAAGGTCGGAATGCTTCAGCTCCAGCACAGCCTGTGCCAGCGTCTCGATGGTCGCAGCAGGGGCCTTCTGCACGAACAGGTCGCCCTGTTCGCCATGCTCAAAGGCATAAAGCACAAGGTCTACGGCATCGCTGAGCGTCATCATAAAACGGGTCATATTGGGATTCGTGATCGTCAGAGGCTTTCCCTCGTCTATCTGGTCGCAGAACAGCGGAATGACCGAGCCGCGGGACGCCATGACATTGCCGTACCGGGTCAGACACAATACCGGATCACCGGGCAGCATCTGGCGGGAACGGGCAATCACATTCTTCTCCATCACGGCCTTGGTCATGCCCATGGCGTTAATGGGATAGGCCGCCTTGTCCGTGGACAGGAAAATCGCCTTCTTCACATGGTTGGCAACACAGGCGGAGATCACATTGTCAGAGCCGATCACATTGGTCTTGACCGCCTCCATTGGGTAAAACTCGCAGGAGGGTACCTGCTTCAAAGCAGCGGCGTGAAACACATAGTCCACCCCACGGAAAGCATTCACGATGGAGTTATAGTCCCGCACATCGCCTATGTAGAATTTGATCTTCTCAGCGTGCTGCGGATACAGCTCCTGGTAGGAATGACGCATATCATCCTGCTTCTTTTCATCGCGAGAGAGTATGCGGATCTCCGCAATATCGGTGGTCAGAAAGCGGCGCAGCACAGCGTTGCCAAAGGAGCCTGTCCCACCGGTAATGAGCAGTATTTTATCTTTGAACGATATCATCTGGTCTTACTCCTTTGTATGATTTCTTTGTTTTTCAGGCAGCACGCCGCGCAAGAGTACGGCATCCAGCATTAGTTTTGTATTTGGACGCAGCGGACGAATCAGCGCAGGAAGCAGGATCGTTGTCGAAGCCTGGGTGATCAGCGAGGCCGCAGCAGCCCCGGACGCTCCCCACAACGGGATCAGCGCAAGGTTCAGCACAACATTAAGTGCAGCCGCACTGACATACAGGTATTTCAGATATTTCTGCCTGTTTTCACATACCATCCATGCATTTCTGGCAACACCAAGGTAGGAAAACGCTGTGTACCAAACCACGATGCGCAGAGGCCCGACTGCCGGCAAATAGGTTTCTCCATAGAGAATCAAAATAAAAGGCTTTGCGACAAGGCAGATCATTGCGGATACGAACAGGGACACATAAAAAACAATTGCGTAGAGCTGCCGGTTCTTCCGCTCATAGCGCAGGCGGTCTTTCTGAAAACTCTGCACGATCTCCGGATAAAGGGAATCAATGATTGCTGAGAGAATAAAGGCCCATGAAACGCTGACCGTCGAAGCAAGGGAATAATGTCCGACGGCATCTGCGCCAAGCATCTGCTTGAGCATCAGCTTGTCTGTGCAGGCATAGATTGAGACCATCAGCCCGGCTATGATAAAGCTACTGCTGCTTTGAAGAAGCTCCTTCGCTTTTTTCAGAGAGTAATGAAACCTTGTACCGCCATTTTTGAAGTAAGCAATCAGCAAAAACGCTGCGAGTACGATGTAATCCAATGCGCTTGCAACGGCGAACCATTCCACACTTTTCCCAAGTGCAAGCAAAATAATTTTGTACACAGACATTGCCGCATACGAGACGAGTTCGGCAATCGCAGAATACTTGGACTGAAGTCTGGCCTGAAACCAGTAGTTGAGGGTATCAAACACCTGAAAAATGAGGCCAATGCTGTACAGCGCTACAACCACACCGGTGAGACGTTCTCCTCTGTCCACAACACTGACAATACCGATGATTGCCAGCGCAGACAGCAGACTTGAGATCGCCCGCAGCAACAAGGTCGTTCCAATTGTTTCGCCCTGCTGATCCGGATGATCCACAAAGTTCTTAACGATCACACTGTTGATACCAAGCGTACAGAGCGAGGCAAAGAATGCCGCATATGCCGCCGCGTAATTGATTAGGCCGTAATTGCTTGGGCCAAGATAGCGCGCCGCAAAAATACCAACGACAAAGGCCAGCAGCTTGTTCGCCACTTTGCCACCGATGATCCATCCGGCATTTTTAACGACTTTATTCTTTCTGAGCGACTGCAGCAAAATCTTCAAGCTCCTTCATCACTTTGGCTGGAACACCGGCCACCATCGTATCCGCCGGCACATATTTTGTAACACAGGCACAGGCCGCGATCATGCTTCCATCTCCGACGCTTGTATTCAATAGAAGAGTGGCCCGGGCACCGATCCACACGCCGCTGCCTACTGCAATATGATAGGATTCGCCTTTCCCAGCCCGTCTGCTATGGTCGCCCATCTGGTGTCCACCTGTCAGGAAGGTAACATCCGGAGCAATATCGCAGTTATCTCCAATCGTCACTGTCCCATTTCCATGGACAGTGAGATTGCATCCAATCCAACAATTCGCACCAATGCGGAGCGTCCCTGTATTATGAATCGGCCCGACGATTTTGGTATTTTCTCCGATCTCATAGCCGATGGAACGAAGAAGATTCCTCTTGGCAGAGAAGAACCGGGTTCCCGCCAGAGTATGATTGACAAGGTAAATCACAATTCGTTGTTTGATAGTCTTTAACTTCATCTTTGATACCAGTCCTCCCGCAGCGGCTTTGCGGGGCTGCATGGACCGTTCGCAAACAAGCCGGAAGCATCTGTACCGTTCAAAAGGGCCTGCGATAGCTGCAAAAATCGCTTTGCTGCAACCTCCGCATTCCACAATTCTGTGATCGTCTGGTACGCCGCTTTTCCAAAGCTATGCTGCATTGTCGTATTTTCAAGAAGCCGTCGTACCTTTTCATAAAGCTCCTGAATATTGCCGGAGTGATAAACGCTTCCATTCACGCCGTCATTTACGAGGTAAGGGGTTGCCCCAGCTGCATCGCTGGCAACCACCGCACAGCCGCTGTTCATGGCCTCGTTTAACACAGCGCCCCAGCCCTCTTGGCGGTCACTTGTGAATAAGCAGATGCCTGCGCTTTCCATATGACGGCGCACGGCTTCCGGAGACATGGCTCCAAGGAATCGTATATTGGTCTCCAGCAGCCCAGCTTCTGAAGCCTGCCGCTTGAGCTGCTGCTCCATCTCACCGGTACCGATCATCTCGATTTTGAAGCAGCATCCTGCATCATGGAGTCTCCTTGCAACCTCGATCACATCGTCGGGATGCTTCCAGCCCAAGAAGCGTCCACACCACAAAATGGTTGCTTTTGCTTTGCGGTCGATCAAGTCATCAATGCTGGGATACCGTATCGTCTCCGGGAAATAGCCCCATTTATAGCACCGACCGCGGAAAAGGCCGAATTTTGCATAATCCCCCGCAGTATAGGCGCTGGCACAGAGCATATACGCCTTTCGCCACGGCGGATTGCAAGCGTGCCAGTGGAAAAAACGTTTTGGATATTTGAGAAGCGGATTTCCTGTCTTTAAGATTCGCTCGGAATATCGGAAAAACAATTTGGCCTTTTTACCGTATTCCTTTGTCTGACGCTCTGGAAAGGAACCGGCTATCAAAACATCCAGATTACTTAACTGCTTCTGGACCTCCTGATCTGATGCCGAACAGGTATATGGACGCGCCAAATCATTTCCCCACCCGAGATTCTTTCGCTCCGTATCCATCTCTTTATGCGCCACGAAGCAATAGTTGTGATTTGTCAATTCATAGAGGGCATCGGATAGGGGGACTTGATGATGCGTAAAGTAATTGCTGCAAAAAAGAATTCTCATGTAGCCATCACACGCCCTTTTCCCAAAGTAGACAAAACATTTTCATAGAGTTCAACATAGCCCTGATACACCGTATCTTTGTCAAAACGCGCCATTTTTTTAGGATCCGCACGCCAGTTGCTGTCTGCCACGTCTCTCACAGCATTCTCCAATGCCTGTATATCGCCCTGCGGAACCAAGCGTCCATTTCCCGGTGCTACCGTTTCAGGACAACCGTCTGTCTTATATACCACCACCGGCGTTCCGCACGCCTGGGCCTCTACCGTAGTCAGGCCAAAGGTTTCCTCATAGGTAGGGTTCACAAACACATCTGCAGCGGAGTACCACTGTGCCAACTCTGTTTGATTTGCCGTGCGTAAAAGCCCAAGCACATCGGAAGGAATATCCGGCAGTTGTTTTTCAATTAGGCCAATCAAAACCACCTGATAGTCAGAGCCGAGTCGGCCAGCAAGCGTCAGCAAGTCTTGCAATCCCTTGCGTGCATTCCATGCATTGGCTACCCCGAGGACGATTTTCTTATCTTCCAGATGATACTTTTCACGCAAGCTGCTGGACTGTGGGCGGAAGATCGTGCGGTCGATCCCGTTGGGAATAACGGTTCTCGGATAGTTCTGTAGAAACGACTTGGAAACCTGATCTGCAAGCCACTGCGAGGGTGTTGTGATGGTCAGATTTTTTACACCGGTAAAGGCATTCTTTTTGCGAAGGAAGTTACGCCTTACATCGCCCTTCCAATAGCATTGCGGATACCGGTACAGCAATTTGCAGTCCCGACACTCCGTCTGCCATTGCACACACTTGACTTGCGAGAAATGTGTGCAATGGCCGGTAAAAGTCCAGCAATCATGCAAAGTCCAAACGACGGGGATATTCGCTTCCTTCAAAAAGCGGAACAGCATCTCATAATTCACATAGAAGCCGTGCAGCGTGTGCAGGTGGATCAGATCAGGCTGAAATGCTCTGATCTCTCGGATCATCTTTCTGGTCGCCGCCCAGGAATATAGTCCCGCGTGGTCTGTGAATCGTGATACTGCGTTGTGAAAGTAATACTCCAGCTTTCCAGACACCTTCACTGTGTCCGCATTGTCGGAGCATGCTCCCGTACCGTATAAAGCCTTTACATCATTGCCATACTTTTTCAGCAGGTTCATGATATCAGCGATGATTTTTCCAGTGCTTCCGGTCCCATATACCAAATTGACAAACAGCACTTTCATCCTTCTCATCTCCGATGTTGTGTGATAAAAGAGAACCGCCGAGACGCCAAGGTACGCCCCGGCGGTTCCAGTGTATTTACTCGGTTTCGCTGTCCAGAATCATCCGGCCAGCACTGTCAAAGTTGTAATATCCCTCCGGCATCAGGCCGTGCGTCCAGTACACATAGTAGCTGCGGTCATGGACGACCTCACAGGTGGAACGCACATAGTAGTAGTCGCCGTCGATCTGGATCAGACCGGCATAAGCGCGTTCGCCGTTCCGATAGAAGTACAGGCTTCCATCTTCCTCGTAGATTCCGTTTTTCAGAGGTGCGACTTCACCTGTCAGCTTGCCATCTGCATCGAAGTGATATTTGCCCTGCGGCTTCAGATCGTGCGTCCAGGTGATGTAGTAATCGCAATCGTGCACCACTTCGCACTTGGAATTCACATAGTAGTAATCATCGCCGATTTTGATGAGGCCCGCATAGGTCAGTGTTCCGTTGACATAGTAATGCAGAACACCATCTTCCTCGACGATGCCATTCTTCGGAGTGCCAGTCAGCTTTCCGTTCTCATCGAACGTGTAGTAACCGGCTTCCTTCAGGCCATGCGTCCAGGTGATCCAGTACACACAATCGGTCACGACCTCACCGCTGCTGCGGACATAGTAGAATGCACCATTAATTTCAATCAGGCCCACGTAGGTTACCTTTCCGTTGACATAGTAACGCAGCACGCCGTCATCGTCCTTTACGATGCCATTCTTGTCCGTAGCACCCGGAATGAGCTTTCCCTCTGCGTCAAAGGCATAGGTTCCTTCCTTCATCAGGCCGTTCGTTCTGGAGCAGTAATACGTCTTGCTTACGATCAGCATACCCTTGCTGTTGGCATAGTAATAATCGTCACCGATCTTGATCATTCCGGCAGGGGCCTTGATGCCGTCCACATAGTAGTACAGAGCATCGTTGTCCTTCAGAATCCCGTTCTTGCTGGTGTCCTCATCGTGCAGAATGACGCCGTTTTCATCGAAATAGTAGCCCCACTCCGGAAGTGCAAGGTCATTGGTCTTGTGGAGCCAGCAATCCTTGCCGTTCAGCACAGTGCTCTTCACCGCCGTGGAGAGGGTCAGACCCTCACGCTCCTCCAGGTTCTTCTGAACCGCGAAGTAATAGTAATTGACCTCGCCGTTCTCCTTGACCACGCGCTTCAAACCGGCTTCTTCTTCGATGATGCCGCTGTTGAGCCAATAGGTATCATTTCCGACGCTGTAAACACCGGTAACGTCGCTCTGGAATACGCCCTCAGCGTCAAAGACGCAGCGGGCTGCTTCCGTTGCTCCATCGGGGACCAGCGTCTTGATTCCGGTAGCCGCGTATCCGGTTTCGGTGTCCAGATAGTAGGTATTGCCGTCAATGACTGTCCAACCGGTCTTCTGCAGCTCGCCGTTCTGGTAGTACTGCTTGCCGTTCACATCCGTAAACCAGCCGTTCCAGAACTGCCACTGTGCATACAGCGTCATATCTCCGGTCAGTTCAAGAATTGCGCCCGCATCGGCATAGGTGGCTCCGCTGCCATCTGCGGCAGTGTTCCAGCCGATGAACTTGTAGTTCTCACGGGTAAAGGCGTTGGTATTCAAGGCAGTATCCACACCGACTTCAAAGCGCTGAGGCTCCATACTGCCTTCGCCGCCGTTGGCATTGAAGGTGATGGTGTAGAACACACGGGCAGTTGCAGAGTACTGTGCCGTATAAGTGGCATCCTCTTCAGCAACCACAACCTCCGGGCTCCAGCCGGTGAAGGTGTAGCGGTAGTTCTCGTCAGGAGCCTTATCTGTGCTGCCCTTGAAGGAAGGCATGGTGCCCTTCAGATAATCTTCCTCAGCTACGACCTTGCCATCAATTACCCAAGTGATATGTGCGCCGGTCTTAGGAATTTCCTTGCCTTGTTTCAGCAGTTTATCGCAGACAGAGCAGTAGGTGTCGCCGGTGTAACCGGGCGCGGTGAGCGTCGCTTCGACCGCATTGCGAATCTCCTGCTTGTGACCGGTAGCCGGGATGACTTCCTGTTTAACAATGACTTCGTTGCAGACGGAGCAGTGCTTGCCCTCGGTCTTGCCGGGCTCGGTGCAGGTCGGAGCCTTTGCTGCGTCAATGACTTCGGTGTGCCCCTTGGCTGGAATCTCTGCCTGTGCAACGATAATCTCATTGCAGACAGAGCAGTGCTTGCCCTCGGTCTTGCCGGATTTGGTGCAGGTCGGCTCGACGGCCGGGTCGATAACCTCGGTATGTCCCTTGGCGGGGAGCACTTCCTGCGCAACAAGGACTTCGTTGCAGACAGAGCAGTGCTTACCCTCGGTCTTGCCGGGCTCGGTGCAGGTAGCTGCAACAGCTGCGTCGGTGACCACGGTGTGGCCCTTGGCGGGGATCTCTTCCATACCGGAGAGGATCGCCTTACAAACGGAGCACTTCGTACCGGCTGTATGACCAGCCTCGGTGCAGGTAGCGGGCTTCTCAGGTACGTTAACGCTGGTGTGGCCGGTGGCACTGATTGCTTCGGTCTTGGTCTCGTGGCAGGCCGTGCAGGTATAGGTCTTGACACCGGCGTTCTCACAGGTAGGAGAGGTCGTGATCACGCCGGCATTCCAGCTGTGGCCCTTGGCGGGAATCTCTTCCTGCGCTTTGATAACCGTTCCGCAGACAGAGCAGCTGATGCCATCCGTCAGACCCGTTTCGGTGCAGGTCGCAGGCTTGCCCACAACGGTCTTCTCGGTGTGACCGGTCGCGGGAATCACTTCCTGCGCAACGATGATTGTGTTGCAGACGGAGCAGTGCTTGCCCTCGGTCTTGCCGGATTTGGTGCAGGTAGGCGCGACTGCGGGGTCAACGACCTCAGTGTGTCCCTTGGCGGGAACTACTTTCTGCTCGACCAGAACCGCATGACAGACAGCGCAGTGCTTGCCCGCAGTCTTGCCGGGTGTGGTGCAGGTAGCTGCAACAGTTTCGTCGATGACCTCGGTATGTCCCTTGGCGGGAATAGCCGTGCCGGTGCCTATTTTCTCGCCGCAATCCTTGCAGTAGGTGTCGCCGGTGTAGCCTGGCTCGGTGCAGGTGGCGTCCTTGGCATTACGAAGTTCTGTGTTCTCATGTGCGCAAGGCGTGCCGCCCCAGATGCCATTGACATAGTTAATGGTATCGCCAGTCTTGGCGGTCTTCGTCTCATAGTAGGTGCCGTCGGCGTTGTGCAGCCTGGCGGCGGTGACGGGGATAGTCACCTTACTGCTGTTCGCATTATACTGATAGGTTGCGGTCGCCGTGCCGGGTGTGCCCTGCTGAATGTACTTACCGGTGCCGTTGCTGGAGCAGATGTCCGCACCGCCCTTGGTGGTGTAGATGGCGCCAATAGCCGTTACGCTGCCGTTCACATCCATCTTCGCATCAACCAAGTCTTTATTGGAGCGGTTGTATGCCTTACCCGGCGCATAGGCCACGGACTTAAACTTGCAGGGGCCCCAGACAAAGTTGTCGGAGTTCCACTCATCGCTGTCATAGAAATAGATGTTCTTCCCGTTTGCAACCGTCAGACCAGCGCCCTCGGCAATGTTGACCTCAACGCCCGCCAGCAGTGCTGCATCCTGATTGATGGTCACATTGCCGGACTGAATATTGATGGTAATGTTGTTGGTGATGGGCAGTACGTAGCTTGCAGAGTTGACATCCATGCTTGCAAGCGTCAGCGACAACGTGTTCAATGCCGCCTCGCCGTTTACCGTAAATACAAGACGGTCTGTCTTTTCATCGTAATCCTTAGTAAAGCTACCGGATTCCACTTTGAACATACCGGTGTCGCCAATGAAATTAATAGCAGTAGTAAATGTTTTGCTCATTGCAAAAACGCCGCTATAAACCTGTTCGTTGGCGCCGGCATTCAACGTCAAGGGAACTTCGATGTTTTGTACGAAGTACTGCGAAAATGGGAACACCTTGTTGCCCATGCCGGAAGATGCGCTGCCGCCGCGGAAGTCTGCAATCTGATAGAATTCGTACACCGTAGCGCCGGATTCCGCCAAAACAGAGCCGCTGCCGGAGATAAAGCCCCATGCATAGAGATTACCGCCGTTCTTGACTGTAATGGAGCTGTTATCCGCCATTTTGATGTATCCATAATCGCCCACAGGACGTCCCTGCTGGCCGCCGCCAGCGGCAAAATACCTGCCGCCCAAGCTGATGGCGCCATTGACGGTAATGGACGTGCCTTTGCTCATCGTCAGCGTCCGGAAAGGCTTAGACGCGGGAGTCGTCCGAATCGCCGCAGGAGCATCCGTATACAGTGTCCCTGCCGCGTCGAAGGGGATCAACAGCGTGATTCCCGCCGGAATGGTATAAGTACCGCTGATGGAGCCATCCGCAGCCAAGGTGATCTTGGACTGACCGTTTGCCCGTGCGTATGAAACCGCATCACCCAGATCGTCAAACCGCTGGCCGCCGGTTTCAAACAGGGCCGCCGTTTTACTTGCGAACCGCGCTGTGATGGTGCAGTCGCTTTCAATGTTCAGGGCGGTGGTTGCCGCAGTCGCGATGCATTTGCCTGTGGTCACATTATACCAGCCCAAGAACTGATAACCATCCGCCGGAGTCGCCACTACCTTATAAGCGGTCATGGAGCTTTGCGTGTTGGTATAGGCTCCTGTGATGGCCTTGCCGTCCACGGTATAGGAGCCGTTCTCGGCGGGCTGGAAGGTCACGGTGGCGGTCACGTTGGACACCAGCGCCACATTGGTCATGGTGATCTTGGTGGCGCTGGTGCTGCCGGACTTGATGTAGACCTTGATGTTGGCGTTGGGTGCCAGTTCCTTGGAGAACTTTCCGCCCGCCGTGACCGCCGTTCCGCCCACCTGAATGGTGCCGCTGTTCTGCTCAATAGCATAGTCAAAGGACAGCGTCGCCTTCGTGGTCTTGTTGTTGGTGATGGTCAGCGTAGAGCTATAATCTTTGCCGCTACAGCCCCCCGTGCTGGTGGCCGAGCCGACGATCTGGGTGCCGCTGGCGCTCCACGCGTTGTCCGCGTCGCCGGAGAAGCTCAGGCCGATGTTCTCGTCGGCAAGGCCGGTCACGGTGCCGCTCGTCGCCGCCCACGCCGTGGTCAGCAGAATATCTGTCGGAAGCAGCATTAGTGTCATGAGCAGCACCAATGTCAGCGACAGGAATCGTTTGAATACTTGTTTCATTTCTTTTGAACCTCCTTCTTTCTTTTGATCTTCTCCTGTTGTGTATAGTAAATACTCAGGCCCACCGTAAATGCGATGGTTGCCCATGCGTGAGACAGATGGAACAGTGTTTCCGAGGACGACGTGCGGAAGAATTCATTGACAAACCGGAACACTCCGTAGGTCGCCATATAGAGCGGGTAAATGCTGCCGGGGTTCTTGCTCTTTTTCACTCTGGGGATGAGCAGAATCAGCATCACAACGTAGTAGATGAGCTCGGTTTCTCTGGTAGGGAAACGCATCTGCGTACCCGGTATTCTAAGACCGGTGCAGCATCCGGAGATGATGCAGTTGACCCGCGCACACATCACGGTGAAGATCATGCACGGCGTGAACACATCGCAGACGCTGCGATAGGGGCGCTTTGTGAGCTTGGCGCCCACCCAATAGGCGACCGGCATGAAGAACACGCCGCCGAATAGGCTCATGTTGCCAATGTCTCCGCTTTCCAGAAATGCGAATACCTTCACGCTCATCACACCGATCACGGTGTGCAGTACTGAGACTATGATGATCGCGTACCATTTCATCCGGAGTCGCTGCCGCATCCTGTACAGCCAAAATACGTCAAAGCCGGTTCCCAGCAACAGCAGCAATACGAGAGCCTGTTCCTTTAGCCAGATCAATACAAGATTCTGCAAGGCATACTCCTCTCCTCGTCGTCTCACCCACAGGGTATGGTGCGGTATGCACCATACCCCATGGGTCTTTTGGTTATTTGACCATCTTACCGTCCGCGCCGAAGTTGTAGAACGTGGCAGGCAGCAGGTTGTTGGTCTTGCTAATCCAGTAACGGCAATTTGTTACGACCTTGCAGTAGCTGTTCACATAGTAGTAGTTACCATCGATCTGAATCAGGCCAGCATAGGTCTTGACACCGTTGACGTAGTAGTACAGCTCGCCGTCCTCGCTGACGATACCGTTCTTCACTTCGGGATCAGGATCAGGGTTCGGATCGGGGTCAGGTGTCGGAATGGGCGCATCGGTCATTTTACCGTCTGCACCAAAGTTGTAGAATGCAGCGGGGAGCAGATCGTTGGTCTTGGACACCCAGTAACGCTGATTGGTGATGACCTTGCAGTAGCTGTTCACATAGTAGTAATCGCCGTCGATCTTGATCAGACCAGCGTAGAAGCGAACGCCGTTGACATAGTAATACAGTTCGCCGTCTTCATTCACAATGCCATCCTTTGAAGGATCGGGCGTATCAATGATCATGCGGCCATCTTCATCAAAGCTGTAGAATGCCGGTGCAAAACCAGTATCATTGGGATAAGAAACCCAATGACGGGTGTTCTTCACTGCCGTGTAGTCTACGCTTCCGAAATAATAGTAGTATCCGTCTTCTGCCAAATACAGGCCGTTGCAGACCATGCCGTTGATGGTATAATACGTATTTCCGTTAAGATAGAAGAGCCCTGTGTGCTGATATACGCCATGGCAGATACCATCTGCTCCAAAGTCGTACCAATAAATCGGGTCATCATGGTTGTCGCGCAGTTTTACATACCGGAGGCCCTCATAGCGATAACCGTCCTGATTGAAGAAATACAGATTGCCTTCAATGGTGTACCACTTACCCTGAACAAAGCCGGGGCCATAATAGTAGCGTTTACCGAGGTCAGTGGCCAGCCATGCACCCTTCACCAACTTGCCATTTTCGAATTGATAGGTCACATTAGGGAAGAAGCTGCTGTTTTCACCATTCAGCCCCTGGAAAGTCTCGGGATCAAAGTAGTAATAGCTATTGTTGCCATCTGCATCCGTCAGGTTCCACCAGCCAGACTTGGCCACACCGTTGATGGCGTAGTACCGTGCACCGTCGAATTCAATCAACCCAGTGACCTTTCCTTCACAAGCACCGGTCGTCTCGTTGAAGCGATAGTAATACTCGTTGGCTGCATCGTTGACACCGGGAACCTTGTGTATGCCCTTCAGGGCATTGTTGTCAACGAAGTAGTAGAATGTACCGTTGATCGTCTTCCATCCGGACCATGCGCCGTTGTCCAGGACGAACTTGTCCGTGAAATCCTGATACGACTCGCAGTAGAAGTGGCCGCCCTGTGGGTGGATAACGTTTTCCGGCTCCTGATAGGGATAGATGCCGTACTGCTCTTGGAAGGAGGTCTGGCTGGACATACTGTACAGTGCATTCGCGCCCAGATAGATGTCATAACCAATGGAACCGGTGTTCGTGATGGTCAGCGTCTGATCCGCATCCCACGCCGCGTCATCCTTGGCGGTCATTTTCACACCGCTGAGGATACAGACGGGGTTGGCGGTGTCGGGCGAGATCGCCTGACTCTGCTTGATGAAGTTGCACTTGACGGTGAGGACGTTGTTTTCATCCAGCACCGCCGAGGTCAAAGCGAAATAATCGTTCGACACCGTCAGGTTGGAGATGTCCACAGCGACATTCTGGTCAAACTGGAACTTCACCGTCACCTCAGTCTTCGAGCTGACGCGCTCCGCCAGTTGAAGCAGTAGATCCCACGCCGTGATATTGGCAACATCGCCGCCCGCCACCATAGACAGCAGCGGCTCCAGCTTTTCGGGCACCTTGATGGTCGTCATATCCAGTCCGAAGACATAGGTGATATCCATAGACTCGCCGGGCTTCATCACATGGTAGCGATCCAGCGCATCGTCGTTGCCGGGGATATACTCCGCATTGGAAACATCTCGCGTCCATGCAAAGGTCCTGTCGCCGCTGGTGGCGTTATCAAAGTCGAAGATCGCCTGATTTGCGCTGTACATTACCACCTTGATACCGGCACTGATAGAGTAGTCCCGCGTAATCATGGCCGTGATGGTCACATTGCGCAGACCGGACTCCTCGCTGCCGGTAAAGGCAAAGCCATTGTTCGCAGCTTCCACAGTACCTGCTGCGCTGTTGCTCAGCTCAAAGGTAATATCGTCGGCACACACGGCCACCGGGTTTTCATTATAGGTAGCGACCAGAGGAAGCCGCACCGGATCCCCATAAATGGCGTTGATCATGTTCTTGGAGAACTTCAAGCCGGTCGGCACGACCACGGTAAGGGTCTTGCTGCCGATCACCTTATCGCCGGACAGGAGCTGGATCTCCGCAGCGCCTTCCGCCACGGCGGTAAAGACACCTTCCGAAGAAACTGTACCGACGGTTTCATTCAGGGACTTCCAAGAAAGGTCGGCCGGAAGCTCCGCAGGGTTTCCGGTGGCGCTGACGCCGGAGGCAACCAGACGAACTGTAGCATCCTTTGTCAGATAATCATACGCAGAGGTAATCAGCGCGTGATCGAACTCCGTAGAGGCAGGCGCCGTGGAGACTACCATCAGCGAGGAGCTGACCGAGCGCTCGTAGCCGTCCGAGGGACGGTTCACAACCACGGGCGTATCGCTGCCCTCCTGCTTTGCCACAAAGGTGGTGGAGCCGCCGCCGTCCAGGTTGATGGCGGTCACGCAGCCGGCATCCAGCATGATCTGTGCCAGCTCCTCCATGCTGCCGCCGGCGGAGAAGGGCTGCTGGCGGCCGTCAAGAACCATCATAACGACCTTGCCATCCGCGGTGATACCCACGCAGGTACGGGAATGACGGCTGTTGTAGTAATCTGTGGAGGTTCTCGCAACGGACACTCCGTTCTTAACCAGATAGACGTTGCCGCCGACCGCCTCCTGGATCTGATCCCTATTGGCAGCATAATCGCTGGGGCCGCCGATGATGGCCGTGCCATCCTTAAGGATCGCGAAGAAGTTCTCGGAGCCCACTCCGTGATACTCCACACCCTCCATGACCAATGCGCTGTTGGGCGCACCGCTGGTCATGTTGTAGAAGTCTCCGTTGACGCCCAGCACCACATTGTAGTGCTCCACATAGTTTGCGGTATCAGACGGATCAGAGTGACGCTTCTGGGCCGCTGCCATCTGATCGGATACGCGGGACATAGCCCAGCCCTGCGAGGGATCGTTGGCGTGGTAGTTGGCGTGAACACTTACGTCCTCGCGGGAAATATCCACGGTGGCGACATAGTACACGATCTGCTTTTCGTCGGTGGTCAGTGCATAGTTGATCGTCTGGGTCACGCCGGGTGCGACAGTCGTCGTATCCGAGGAGAACACAGAGTAGTACTTGTTGTCCGGTTCGGGCTTCGGATCAGGCTCGGGCTCCGGGGTCGGACCAACGGGGTCAGTGCTGTTGGGATCGCCCGCCAGGTCAAACAGATAGTCTGCAAAGGCGTAGCAGCACGCCTTGCGCAGCGTCTCACAGTTGGGAAGATCCGTCAGAGAGTAGGAGCTCTCCAGCGCACCGATCAGGGTATTGTCGGTATATGTGCTCAGAACCTTGCTCCGGATACCTTCCTTGGTGACCATGCCACCCAGACGGTTGGTCAGGAAATAGGAAGCGCGTGCAGCCTCCGTAAGGTCGGTGGTAAAATACGCCTCAACGATCTCGCTCAGCGTTTTGTCGCTCTTGTTCATCTCCGTTGTAAGATAGAAGGCGTCCAAATCGCCGTAAAGATCCGTTTCCGTGAAGGAGTGATCCACCTCGTTCAGCGTGTCGTAATCCGCACCGAGGTATTTTTCACGAATGTTGGCAGCCAGAATGTCAACGTCCGTCTCCGCGGTATCCACCTTGTCGGGGATGTCCACATTCTCAGCGCAGAACATCATGTCCGCGATGTCACCGGCCCAGCTGCCCATGTCGGCACGGGCCTGCACCACGGCGGTCGTCATCCCCTGCATCTTGGCATAATTGGCCACGTCCATTGCGCCGAACATATGGCCCAGATCCGCATAGTTACCGTTGGGCAGGTTAAAGTTCTCCATGTTCTTCAGCAAACCTGCGGACGTGCCGTTCGCGGTATCCTGCTCGGAAACATAAGCGGTAAAGGCGGTATTCTCCTTGCCGCAGACCATTTCCCAAGTACCGGAGGTATACCGCTCCACGCCTGTGCGGATATAGTTGATGATCAGCGCATTGGCGTTCTCACCGGCATTTTCTTCCGCATAGGTCTGGGCATAGCCTTCCAGAACCTTGAAACAGGAAAGGAATGTCGCATAGTCTGAAATCATCGTAGTTGCAGCTGCGTTCCCCCCGGAAGCAGCAGAGCCTTCATCGTTTGAGCCAGCCGCGAAGACGCTGACCGGCAGCATAGCTGTCAGCAGTATCACAAGAACAAGGCACAAAGACAAATGTCGTTTCACCAGTCTACTTGTCATAACAGTTCTCCTCCTATTGTAATTACATTCACCTTAAATGATCGATCAGATAATTTAAGTCCTCCTGCATTGCGTAGAAGCGGGTCTGCTCTGTCTCTTCCAAGCCAGAATCGGCAGGCAGTTCCTCAACATGCAGATAAACATTTCGCTGGGTTCCCGTGTCATCCGTCAGACTGCCGACAACCTCACTGCTGTCATCACCAATTAAAACCTTGAACAATTCATAGGTTTCTTCTCCGCTCTTGGTTTCAAAGGTAACCGCAATCGTGTTGCCGTTCTGCTCCTGGCGAATGGTAACATACTCCTGCCAACGATCCGGATAATGCAGATCACCATAGTCCGTATGAACGACTACATCTTCTGGAATCGTATTTGCAGAAACATTATCATTCTGATCTTCCTGCACTTTGTCATTGCCGCATCCGGCCAACAGGCCACACAAAAGTGCAACGCATAACAAATAGCCTATCAGTTTGACTGGTGTCTTTCTTTTCATCCCATAACCCTCCTTTGTTTTTGATTTTGCTATATTCTTCAGGGCGTGTGCCCTAAAATCACAAGTATTCCGTGAATGGATGCTCGGTATCTAATTTCAAGTATCTGTGATGGCTTATTTGCTTATCTGGCGGTGGATCTTGCTGATAGTCACCATACTTCTGCTTCAGATACGCATCACAGTCTGCCGGAAGCCGAACAGGAAGCCCCTCGAATATGCCGTAGCTGCCATCGCCATATATTTCTTTTCTGTGGTATTCCAAGCGTCCTTGCCAATTTCCGTGGTTTGCGATGACACTCGAAGATTCTGTCGGCCATGCAGAGATCAATGCTGTATAGGCCGCAGCAGTTTGTGCGGTATTTTTACCAAAGCCCAAAGCTCGCAGCGGATTCACAACCGCTTCCTTCCATCGCTCAGGACGAACGCAGGGAATGGATAGCTTTCTGACAAACCAGGCTTTCTTACGTTCCAGTCGTTCCTGCTCTTTTTTATCTGTCGGGTAACCATCCAGAGGAAAAATGTCAATGCTGATTCCATGGTTGATTGGAAGTGCCGCGACGCTTTCCTCAATGCAGGTCGTTTCTGAGTTTCTCAGCTTGCTGTAGATTGCGGGAAATGCAGGATCTGATTGAAAGTTTTGAAGGAAGAGCTGTTCCGGAAGCAAAGCCGGAGCTTCCTTGCAGAAGCGTTCATAATCATTGCGGAATAACGCGACATCGGCATCATCATCCCAAGGGACAAAGCCGCCATACTTAACCGCCCCAAGCGCACTGCCGCATACTAAAAAGTATTTCAACTGCAGCCGATCACAGATCTGTGTGAAGATTTGAAGTATCTGAAACACTTTCTTCTGGAGTGGGGTCATTCTCTAATCTCCTCATCATTGCACTGACCATTCCATCCACCACGCACAAAGCAAGGAAGAAGTTCAATGCACCTTCCCAAATTGGTTCAACAAAGCAATTGACATATGCGCCGATATACAGGAACAGAAGAAGGTATCGCAGTGACGGAAGGATTTTGGTGTTCTTCCATATCACCGTCACATTGGCGAAGTTTTTTATGGAGTAAACCAGCAATAAGCAAAATGGAATGATTCCTGAAACTCTGCCAACATCCAACCACATGTTATGGCGATATACCTGACTGGCTCGGCCGCCCATCGGGTACTGAATCAATTCACGCAGTCCGATCCAAAAGCTTTGAAAGCGGAAAGAATCTGCATTCTCTAAGGATGCCCGCCGCTCATAGCGCGCCGCCAAATTTGTACTCAGGATATAGTCCCTTATGGACAAGACATTGAAATGGTAGAGCAGAAACGCAATCAGGCTGATAACAGCCATGATTCCAATACATTTCAAAACTCCGGCAATGCCCTGCTCGCTGTATGCGAATTGCAGTGCGGCAAGAATCACGATCAGCAGAAGAATTGCAAATTGTGTTCGTGTTCCCAGCATGAACATGTACTGAATTGTGGCAAAAAACAACGCAAGGAACATGATCTTTACCGGGAGCCTTTTCTCGAACTTCACCGCATAGGGGGCAACTGAGATCGGCAACGTATTTAGTGCGCCGGATCCCGTTGCAGCTCGATATGTACCTGTCCAGAAATCGATCAAGCGGTATCGGTTATTTCCGATGTTGACCAGCATATTCAAGGTCGCATAAGTTCCAAATCCGGCTGCCAGCGCCAAAATGCCATCTCGGATTTGTTTATCAGAACTTCCCTCAGCAATGAGCCAACCGATCGCGAATGCAACGACTGGCAGAACTCCATGGTGGTACACACCTGAGATCGTCCGCATTCCAATCAAGGCATATGTCATGCCTGCAGACAGCAGCAGCCAAAAGCCTGGCGCATACAAGAAGTTAAAATAGATTTCTCTGCCAAGCATTCGCTGCCGCAGCAGAGCTACAAACAGGAACACCAGCGGATATGCATATCCCCAATTGATCGCGCCGAGCGTCAGCAGGAACAGAGGTACAATTGTCATGCGTTGCTTTGCTCCTTATGAATGAAGTCCAGGACCCGGCGCATTTGCACATTTCGATTTTTATTCTTCAGCACAAATTCTCTTCCTCTCGCACCCATCTCATCCAGCTCTGATGGACTTAATCTTCTGAGAGATTCCACTGTGTCCCGAATGGAAGCAGCACTCTCCTCTGGAATATACGTTAAGAATGGATCATACTCTCCGGGTATCCCGTCCAGGCGAAACATCATGACTGGACGGCCCGATGCCATATACTCCATGGTCTTGGAGGGAAAGCTGTATTTCGTGTATTCACCCTGATTGGTTCTGGGGTTGACAAGCACGGTTGCTTGCTTCTGCAGCTGCACCGCTTCCTCATGCGGTAAAAAGCCGAAGAAGCGAATACGGGGATCTTGAGCGGCATATGCACGAATTTCTTCCTCCATTTCGCCGGAGCCGCACAGCCACAATTCAATGTCAGGATCATGCAATTCCTTCATCGCTTGAAGGAGTAATTCAAGGCCATAGCGCCGGTTCAACCGTCCTGTATATAGCATTGAAAATGGTTGAGGCTTTGAAACCGGCGGTTCATCTGCAACATCCCCGCACATTCCCTCCATCACGAGGTATGGGCGATTGCCTACATGCAAAGGCACAGCCATTTGTTTCGTCAGGAGGATGAAACGATCTACTCTTACCATAAAGTGATAAACAACTTTGCAGTGGATTCTCCGCAAGAGTCTCCTGAATGCAGAAACCTGGTGCATATCATAAAACTCGGGAATATCCGTAATCACCGCTGTTACCCTGTATTCGGGCTTCAGTTTATTGACAGCCCACAAAAATGGAAGATATGCTGTAAAAATCAGGAGTTCTGATTCATGTGGATACTTCTTCAGCCACGCTCGTACCTTCCTCATTCGTATGAATTGTTTTATGAGCGGGATATTCCAACAGCCGACCTCATGGCCGACTATATTCCCACAGGACCAGTCTGTATCTTTCAGGCGAAAGATTTTGAAGTTTTTAGGCCATGTTCCAACCGGCAGGGCATTGATAACAATCAGCGGTTCATCTGTATTCGCATGGATTCCCTTGATTAAATTCCATTGAAAGTTATTCGCTGCATTGGAGACGCCTCGTTTTGATGCGGATATAATTTCCTGTTCCCGTTCCTCCGGGAATAATGGTCCCAAAATAATCATACAGATAGCTCCACCGCTTCTCGTTCCGTCAGTTTGTAAATTTGCTCTGCCAGCCCGTCAATATCATTTTCTTTTACAATGTACTTTCCACCTGCACTCTCAGGGCTGCCACCTACATCATAGGTGATGACTGGCGTTCCGCAGGCTCTGGCTTCCAAGTTCACTGTCGGGTATGTATCCTGATGCGTAGGATTAACAAACACATCTGCCGCACTGTATATTTTGGCCAACTCACCGGGACTAGCTGTACGGGGCAGAGCCAGGATCCCCGGCAAGAGCTTCCTTTTTTGCTTTTCCGTCACGCCAACCAAGACAATCGCAAATCTGCTGTCCAGTTTTTCACGCAGCCGACAAAAATCGAGCAACCCCTTCTCCTTATCCCAAACGCTGGCCGCACCTAAAATAACCGTTTTCCCGTCCAATCCGTATTGCTCTCGGAAACCACTCGGTGTTGGCTTGAACAGGCTTTTATCAATCTGATTATGTAATACCTCAACGGGATATTCTTTTAAGAAGCTTTGCTTCACTACCCCAGCTAACCATTTCGATGGAACAATGATTGTCAAGTTCGCAAGGCCAGTAAAACACGCCTGTTTCTGCCGGTAGTTCCTCTGTGTATGATCCACCCCATATGTTTTGGGATATGCCTTCAACTGTGGACAACCCCCGCAGCCGAATTTCCAGCGGTCACATTTTGCTGCGCTAAATTGAGCACAGTGTCCTGTAAATGCCCAGCAGTCGTGAAGCGTCCAAAGGATTTTGATTTGAGAATGCTTTTTCAACCATTTGAAGAGCAGTTCAATATTTAAATAGTAGCCATGCAGATTGTGCAACCAAATCACATCAGGCCGGAAATGCTCGATTTGTGAAAGCAATCGCTGTGTTGCCGCTCTGGAGCCATACCCATTCAAATCGAATAAGCGCGTAATTCCTGCGTGAAACAGATAATCCGGCTTTGTGCCGATTCGAATCAGTTGTGCCGCACCGTTATCTGCACATGTTCTTCCATATGCAGCAGCACATTCATGGCCCTCGTTTTTGAGCTGTTCACATTTATCTGCGATAATTCTGCCTGTACTTCCAAATCCGTAGACAGAGTTAATGAATAGGTATTTCATGAAAAGCAATTCCTTAGTTGGCCGTGCGTAATACGTTCTTGAACAAGGCGGCATACTTGTTCAGGCCGATGCCCTTTGCATACTTTTCCGTGTATAGTCTCACTGCATTGCCGGACATTTTTTTGCACAGTTCCGGGTCCTGATACAATTGCAAGATATTCTGGGTGAGTTGCACACCATTTCCTACATCTGAACATAGCCCGATTTCAGAATACAAAACATCCTTTGATAAGTAGGAGCTCTGTTCCGCAACAGCCAGAATTGGCAAACCGCACTGGAGATAGCTATAATATTTACTGGGGGCACACATACCGGTCAGCCCCTGTTCGAGACTGACAATACCGCAGGAACTGGCAGCGACCGCATGCTCAAAAGCAGTTCCGGTAAGGAAATCGCAGATTCTGACATTGGAAAGCCGCTCTGCCGCCTGTCGGACTGATGGCATCTTGTTTCCGTGGCCGGCAATTAAAAATTTGATATTCGTGTGATCCGCCAATTGGTTCATTGCATGAATCAAGGCTGTTTCATCCTGACAGATACCGATATTGCCAAAGTAGGCAACGATAAAGTCCTCATCTGTATATCCCAGTTCAGTTCGTGCTGCGGACTTACTGCCAGCTGCTGCTTCATGCGCCCAATTGGAAATGGTGAAAACGCGATCCGCAGAAAGCTCAGGGCGATGGTCAAGAAGGTATTCCCGCATCTCATCGGTCAAAGCAACGACGGATTCAGCGCGTTGGAAGAGGCCTCTGTTTATTCGCCGCATCACGCTTGAAACGGTGCTACCTTCTCTCAGGCTGCCCGAAGCGTAGGCAACTTCCGGATAAACATCGTAGGACACGAAAATGATTTTCGTTTTAAAGAGTCTATTGGCCAAAATTGCGGCGATGGGAAGCACCGGTGGATTCGAATAGACAATGACCGTTTGGTAGTCCTTAATTTCGAAAATATGGAGCAAGACCGAGAGTGTAAAAGAAAAATAGTTAATCAGTCTTCCGAGTTTACTGTGTCGGCTGAGCTGCATATAGTGAAGCCGGTGAATGGAAACGCCATCCTTCGTCTCTCTAACTGGAACCTCACCGCTGGTGTTATATTCCCTTGGGTAGCCGCACAAAGCACCGACAGAGTATCCGTTTTGCGCCAAATAACTGGCAGTATCAAAAGGGAGTGTTGCGGAGGAGTTATATTCTGGATAGAAAAACTGGCAGAGGAAAAGGATGTCACGTTTCATTTTTTCACGATCTCTCTTGCTTTTTTCTTATTCCGGTTTAAGAACCCTAACGCGCAAATATCACCTGGCACCCTCATGAGAAAAAACGATATGTACAGTCTTTAAGAGGCACCTGATATCAAGGATGATGGATTGGCGTTCAATGTATTCCATATCGTAGATGATTTTTTCTTCCGGTTTTAGTGAGTATCCGCCGTTTACCTGTGCATACCCGGTCAGCCCCGGCGTGACCATCAGGCGGTTGGAGAATCCCAGAATATATTTCTCAAATTCTCGGTAGAAATAAGCACGCTCCGGCCGCGGGCCGACGAAGCTCATGTCGCCTCGCAGGATGTTATAAAACTGGGGAAGTTCGTCCAGCCGAGTGCGCCGAAGGATTTGGCCAAAGTGCGTGCATCTTGGATCCTGTTCATCCGCCCACTGGGGGCCGTTTTCCTCCGCATCAAGGCGCATGGATCTGAATTTATAGATCATAAACGGCTTCCCATTGATGCCGAGCCGCTCCTGCTTAAAAATCGGAGCGCCTGGCGAGTCTATGGTGATGATTAGTGCAATGATCATCATCGGGATTGCCAAAATCAGCAGGCCCAAAAAAGAGCATACTATGTCAAAAACACGCTTCGCTACCAGGAACAGCTTCCTCTGCCGCAGTACAGGTTTTGCTATCTGAATGATCACATCGGCAGAGCTTTTCTCTGCCAAGCAGCCGGTCGCTGTTGACGCCATATATCCCACATCCCTACACACTTAATCTCTAAGTAGCTGCACCGTCAGGCCGGTATTGAGCCAGATGAGATCAAAAGCTCTTCACGAACGTTAGGTACAACAAAGCTGTATATCTGTTCAAATGCCCACTGTGTGGTCGCATCATCATCCGGCATTTCACCGCCAAGCACTCTTGCAGCAAAAGACAGCATCGTGTCAAAAACCTGATGAAGTAGCATGTTGACATTGGCTTCCGGTTTGAAAGTCTGTTCCACCGCTGCAAATAGCTCCTGAAAACATTGGAGATGCTCCTCGTATGCATAAGTGCGGCAATTCGCAGAGTAGTAGTATCGAAGGTAAAAGAGGCAGTCGTCCCTCCTTCTAAGAATGAACCTCCAGCTTGCTGACCACAGTTGAAACGCTCTGTCCTTCCATGGAGTATTCTGTATATGCATGCCCACGAGGTTTTGCTTGAGAAAATATGCGAAAGCGACATCTTCCATGTGGAAGGCAGCACACAGCAGCGCCTCTTTGCTCTCAAAGCAGCGATAGATATATGCCTCGCTCAGGCCAGCTTCCGTTGCGATTGCTTTCGTTGTCGTTTTGTCTAATCCATCCCTGGCCACAACACGAACTGTCCCCTCAATAAAAGCTTGCTTTGCATTCCGTTCCCTCTTCATTCGATTACCTCATTTGTGGTACATAATGTTATTACTGAGTGAGTGCCCACTATGTTGTGTCCAAGAAAAAAGCAAGTCATTTTTATTACTGCGAATGATTTGCTGATCCACAATCGGAAATTTCATGGAGTTTGCCACTCTGCTACAAAAGCAAAGAAAAAGCCCCGCACAGCAAGGCTTTTTCTGATTCGATATCATCTGATAACACTGATTTTTGACTGCGCAGAGATTACATCCCTGCAGCATTCAGCTTTTGCATATTGTCCCTTTTCAATTTCAACGAAGAATGCACGTATCGGTCCAGTGTGATTGTGACAGAGGCATGGCCCAGGATTTCGGACAGCGATTTGATCTCAAAGCCGACCTCAACGGCACGTGTCGCAAATGTGTGGCGAAGTGTATGAAAATGCACCCCCTTCAGGCCGCATGCCTGCGTGTACTTCTCCAATCGATACTGCAATACCCGTGGTTCCATGAATGCGTCCGTTCCAGTCAAAACATATGCGGCTGAACTTTGCGGCTTCATGTGCCTGCAAAGCCCAGCCACGTATTCCGTCATAGGTATCGTTCGCACGGAGGTATCGCTTTTGGGTGAACCGATTACGATTCTCGTTCGAGCATTCTGCGTTACGCCGGTGTCACGCAACCTTTGCAGCGTCTCTACAATTATGATTGCTTTATCTCTTGTAGAAACATATTCCCAACGTAACGCGCAGAGCTCACCAATTCGGATGCCTGTACATAACGCCAACAAGATACCGAATCTGCATGGATCCAAATCGCTTTGCAGATAGGAAATGAAGCGCTCCTGTTCCTCTCTGGACAAAACACGCATTTCCTTTTTTCCTATCTTCGGATAGTTGATCTCCACCACGGGAAAGCCTCCTGTGACCTTCGAAGCCGTGAACTTTAAGATCCCGTGCAGCACGACCAAAATATCATGTACGGTTTTTGGCGCAAGCTCATCTTCACACTGTAACTCTTTGATAAAGTCATCCATCAGCTCTGTGGTAAATCCCAACGGGCAGCACTCGCCCAGCTTTGGAATGATGTGCTTCTCGACTACTGTGCTGTATTTGATATATGTCGATTCTTTCACCTTACTTTTCTTTGCGTAAAGCCACCCTATACAATAGGCGGAAAACAGATTTTGAATTCTGGATGTTGGCAACGGATTTCCGTTTGCTAACGCCGCTTTGCACTTTTCTGCTTTCTCTTTGGCCTCACGGTATGTTTTTCCATAGCAGTATCCATACTTGATTTTTCCAGATAGCTCGCGCCCTTTGCTATAGCGAGCTTCCCAGCGACCATCCCGCCGTCTGAAGATATTCTCACCCTTTGCCATTTCGTAATTCCTCCTTGTGCAGTGATCATATTGGGTGTGGATCTTATTTTAAATCCATCCAGACTGCCGGTTTGACTGCGCTAAACTTTAAAATCAAGGTATTTCTTCGACAAATATTGCCGTGCGCTGATAAAATCACATTTTTTTCCATTTCGCCGCTGAGACAATTGCATTTTAATGTGCAATGTGCTATAATACGGATGAAAAAATGGGGTTTAGCCTTCCCGTGGAGTGGCAAACTCCATGAAAATGACTTGGTAATCTGTTGTAGCTCAGGAGATTTTCGCATTGCGGAAATCTCCTTTTGTTTTTCCATCCTGGTGATTCAATAACGTCTTCCGCCGCTATCTCATCTCGCTTTATAAATCGTCGTTCTGCTCTTTTTAATTATATAATGCTCTATAAATAAGTCAATAGCTCTTTTTATAGAGCGGATAAAAAATGCCGGGCAAGATATAATTTTATCCAGAAAGGGGCGGCATTTATATGAGCAAGGAAGGCGTTAGCTTTAAGAACAGAGACCGTTTTATCCAGCTTGGTATTGCAATTTCAACTCTGCGTAAATTACGTGGTATGTCTCAGGATCAACTGGCAGAGAAGGCTAATATGAGCCGCTCTCATCTAAGCGCTATTGAAGCACCTAACATGATCAGAAGCTTTTCCTTGGAGACACTATTCAATCTTGCAGACGCATTAATGATCACACCATCCGATCTTCTCAACACATCACTTTTTTCTGAGCAAATCAACGATCTTACGGATTCTGAGAAGTAACTCTACTACTGTTCTTTCTCTGTATTAAATCTCCGATAGAGTGAGTCCTTCTGGGAGGTCCATCATGAACCTCCCCTTGGTCCAGCAAATAGGCGCAGTCCTCCCTTGGTGGAGGGCTGCGCCTTTCTGCGGCCCTACTGCACGGAATACAGATTGGATGTACTGCTGCCGTTATCACGATAGCGCGGGATTTTTTGCAGATATCCGTGCTGCTCCAGATCAGTCAATGCCCGCTTGACCGTGGAGCGGGACAAGCGCATGTCGGAGGCAATGGTTTTGATTCCCGGCCAGCATTTGCCCTCGCTGTCTGCGCGGTCACGCAGATACATATAAACTGCCCTCGCTCTGGAGGGCAGTTCGGTGTCGGCATAAACTGTTCCAAAGTAACTCATAGATCCTCCTCACCATAGGTTTTCATCTGCTTTCCGCCTCTGCGCCGGGGCTTATCTACAGTAGGCTCATGGGCCATGCCGCCGCGCCCGGAAACGGCATAGGCTCCGCTCACATCCACATCTTCCGCCTTGTTTGACTTCGGAAGGTTGTGTTCCAGATTCTCACGGTTGGCATAAGCTACCGCACGATCTGCCCGCTCCGGCACGATATAAGGCTCCTCGAAGGTGATACCCCATAGACATCCCCGAACAGGACGAAAAAACGGCATAGCCGCATTTCACGACTATGCCGATTCTTTCAGGGAAAATCAAATCCCTAATGTAGGACCCCCTTCGGTGAGCAGTTTGTTGACGGCGTCCAGCCACTCCTGCGGATCGCCGCCGCAGCCCTGCAAAACAAGGCCCTCCTTGCCATTCATATGTCGAAGATCATCATCGGTAATGCTCGGTTTCTACAATGTAGCCGTAGTTCTGCACATAGCCGCCATCGATTTTACCGCCGTGGTCATAGCAGAAGCGTTCCATGGCGAAGCGGCTTTTCAGTACATTTTCCCGCATCATGTCCACGACCTCTTGCAGCTCTGCTTTGAACACAGGGCTGTTTAGCTCCTCCATGCCTCTCGGCCACCATGTATGCCAAAACTCGTTGCCGCTGCGTCCGAAGTCCATGCGGATATGGCCGATGGTACCCCGCCGCTTATCTTCTTCGGGGTGCGGGGTATAGAATAAGCCCGCCTCATCCGGGCGGGCAGGGCGGATATGATATTGTTCCTCCTCTGCGGGATACGGGAGCTCATGCACCTCGCAGAACTCGCGAAGCGTCATTTCTCCTTCATCAAGAAAGCCAAACTCGTCCCGCGCATCCAGCCGTCCGGAGGGCGGAAGCTCCAGCTTCTCAGGCATCAGGATCGAGCCTGCATGGTTGACCGCCACACTTTCTTCGATATAGCACAGCTCGCCGGGGTCATCATCCGAGCCTCGGAAATCATAGCAATACCACTCCTCCGGCACTGTGGAGCGGTCAATACGGCCGTTGGTGAACAGTGCATACTTGCCGAACAGCTCAACGTGCTGGAATTCTTCTGTCCTTGCGTTAACCTTCACAATTCCATTCCTCCCATCTGTGGTGTGTACGCCTCATCCTGCCAGTTGTTACTGCATTCCTCGAAGCGGTTGACCAACTCCGTGGCGGTAAGGGCTATCGTAGGCGGTTCTATCGTTTCCGAGAAGCTGTCCGCACCCAGCTCAAACCAACAATGGTCGGCTTGAGGATCGTAGGGATCGAAGCGGCGTTCCGGAAGCCCGACGTGCCTTGGGATAAAATACTCGCCCATGTCGCAGCAGTCCAAAATGGTGCAAATCTGTTTCGCGCTCAGCGTACCGGCAACGATACATTCGTTGTACTGCTTGTAATTATCGGCATCTCGATACAGGTATGAGATTTTTGTGTTCATTGGTATTCCTCCTTTTTGGTAACGGCAAACATACTACAAGCCTGCCGCAAAGTCTACTGAAACATTTGCTGTTCCCGTGCCTGCTCCGTGAAGAGCGCGTCCAACCGTCGCAGGAGGCCGAACTCCGCTGTCACCACATGGTCGGTTCTCATACGGTCAGAGTCGAACCTAGCTGATAGTTTCCGCAAAAACAAAAAGGCCGGAGTTCTATTTCAAAACTCCGGCCAAATATATCAATATACAGCATTGGCATTATCAACAAAATCGTGCATGAATTTTTGTTAACTATTTTCGATGCGTATTTTGCTTCACTAACGAGAAAATTTTCAAAAAAGGCCGACCATTTCCGCTGCATTTGGCTCCCGTGCGTCAAACTCCGGTTCAAATCTGGGAGGTCGGTCAGAAAAATCTATGGAAAAAAAGAAAAAATCCGAGCATCCAAAATGCCCGGAAACAGTTGATGCGTCTGGCTTTGCACCAGACGCATCTATACTGCTATGATAAGATGGAGGTGCCGCCCAGATTTGAACTGGGGAGTCAGGGTTTTGCAGACCCTTGCCTTACCACTTGGCCACGGCACCGAATATAAATCAAGGAACGCAGTTGGCGTTCCTTATTGTTTTTGGAGCGGGTGACGAGGCTCGAACTCGCTACCTCCACCTTGGCAAGGTGGCGCTCTACCGGATGAGCTACACCCGCATAATGGTGCCTCCGGTCGGAGTTGAACCAACGACACGCGGATTTTCAGTCCGCTGCTCTACCTACTGAGCTACAGAGGCGTATGCTGATAAAATGGTGGGAACAACTGGACTCGAACCAGTGACCCCCTGCTTGTAAGGCAGGTGCTCTAACCAGCTGAGCTATGCTCCCTCATCAGCGGCTTGTTTATTATACTAAAGCTGACCCGAATTGTCAACAACAATTTTGAGTTTTTTAATCGTTTTTTGACTGCTCGAGAAGATCGGAAATGTCGTCGGGAGTGAAAGTGTATACCGTATCGCAGAACTGGCAGCTGACGTCAACGTCCTTGCCCTCGCTTACCATGCTTTCAAGCTCGTCCTTGCCGATGCCGAGGATGGCGCTTGCAACGCGCTCGCGGCTGCATTTGCAGCGATAGCCGATCTCATCCTCGCCGACGATGTGATGCTCAAGCCCTTTGAGAACCTGCTCGAACACCGCTTCGAGCCCGTCCTCGGCGAGTATGGTCGTCAGTGCGTCCATCATGGTGATGTTTTCTTCCAGCTTGTCTATAAGCTCATCCGGTGCACCGGGCATGAGCTGTACGATGAAGCCGCCGGCGGATTTTATGCTCAGGTCGGTGTCAACAAGAACGCCGAGACCGCAGGCTGCCGGTATCTGCTCGCTTTCGAGCATGTAGGCCGTAAGATCCTCGGCTATCTCGCCGGAAACAAGCTGCGTTGAGCCGATGTACGGCTCTTTGAGGCCTATGTCGCGGCTTACGGTTATCATGCCGTCGCGCCCGACGGCTCCGCCGACGTTGAGCTTGCCGTCCTCTCGAAGAGGAAGCTCGACCGAGGGATTTGTCACATAGCCGCGCACAAAGCCTGCGCTGTCGGAAACGGCGATGACGCTGCCGATCGGGCCGCCGCCGTTTATGCGTATGGTCAGGCTGCCGTCGTCCTCCTTCATCATGTTGCCGAGCATGGATGCTGCGCACAGCGTCCTGCCGAGGGCTGCCGCTGTAGTGGGTGTGCAGCCGTGGATATCCTTTGCACGCTGCACCGTGTCTTTCGCGCTGACTGCCGACATTTTAATAAAGCCGTCACCGGCTGTTGCTCTGAGAATCCTGTCCATTGTGTTACCTCAATAAATGCTTGTGTTTTTTGCCGATATGAACATTCTGCCCCTGTCGCCCTGCGGACAGTCGGAGAAAAACTCAACCTGCTCAAAGCCCGATTTTTCAAGCATGGCTTTGAGCGTCTCGGGCGAGTGGGCGTATTCAACGTGCTCCTCGCATTCGCGCTGCCACAGCTTGCCGCGCCGGGAGAACAGATCCATTCCGTACAGAAGCGTGTTATCCTCCTCAGAAAAATCCGCGCGCCAGAGGCAGAGCACATCGTCTGTCTCGTCCACAAAAATCTCGCCGTCGAGCGCCCTGAAGCTCTCCGGCGTTTTGATATCGAATATAAAAAGTCCGTACGGCCGCACAAAAAGGTGCAGCCTGTCGAATACGCGGCCGAGCTTATCGGGGGAGATGTAGTTTATCCCGTCGAGCGAGCAGTAGGCCGCGTCTACCGTACCGTAAAGATCAAGCTCGCATGCATCCTGACACAGATACAAAGGCACGATCTCCGCGTCCGAAGCTTTGCCGGAGGCCTGCATGAGCATATCCGCCGAAGCATCGACAGCGATCATTTCGTATCCGCGGTGCGCCATGAGCGCGGTGAGCGTACCCGTGCCGCAGCAGAGATCGAGAAGCGTTTTAAACTCGCCGCCGTCAAAGTTAAACCGTTCCTCGTAGAAGTCGGCAAACTCGCCGTAGGGGATATCGCCGGTGAGCGTGTCGTACCAAAGCGACAGCGGCCCGTAGGAGGAAGCCATCAGTCCTCTTCCTTCTGCTCTGCAAGGCGCTCGAACACGATCTCGTATCCGTCCTTTCCGTATTGCAGCGAGCGGTTGACACGGCTTATCGTTGCGCTGGAAGCACCGGTCTCTGCCAGAATATCGTTATAGATCATGCCCTTGGAAAGGCACACTGCGACCTGATAGCGCTGTTCCATTGCCTGGATCTCGGTTACGGTGCAAAGATCGTCGAAGAAGTCCATGCACTCCTCGACCGTCTTGAGCGTCAGTATTGCCTTATACATATCCTGATTGCGGGGTTTCCTGTTAAGCTTGTTCATGAAATAACCTCCTTCGGTCATACATTTACATTTTACATCAACACATCACATTTGTAAAGTGTTAGCGCCTTGAATTGAATTCATAATCATATAAAACAGAGATAATTGCTTTTTGTACTTTAAATGCCATAAGATTTCTATTGATTAAAATTGATAAATGTAATACAATAAGATTAAGCTGACGAGAGTCGAACGCATATCGGTTTTGACGGGCAGATTTCCGCCCATGCT
>OHOZ01000094.1_pt1 | contig 55291 bp, 59 predicted proteins | sample 1569931 | NCBI WGS metagenome assembly OHOZ01 (sample SAMEA3879572, study PRJEB24766) | human gut metagenome | biome: human-associated habitat; feature: feces | place: USA | collected 1985/1987
CGCCACGAAGTTATAATAGCCATTCGCATAAGGGGAGGCAAGCCACCACACCGCAGCAGCACCGCCGACTTTTCTTATACGGCTGGCGTTGGTGGTGAAGATGGGGTACTTCCTGCCTTCGCCTGCCGCAGAGTAGTTTGTGTTGCCAAACACCTCTATTTCCGTCGGCAAGAACAGCTTGTCCTTTGATATGGTTATTGTCGTGCTTCCGCTTCCGGCGGATACGCGGCGATTGACAGTCTTTATGACGTTCTTGAGCTCTGCTGGAAACATATTGAGTATTGCCGGCATACGCGAGGTTCGCATCTGGCAGTTGTTCCAGCCACCGGCGTTGGTACTGCCGCCGTTCATCACGTATGTTGTGTTCATGCACTCGGTAAAGCCAAAAGTTATTGCGGCGTAGCCTGAGCCGTCCGCAATGTCATCATGGCGGAAATCGTATATTGCGACGTCATGAGCCTCGTCTGTAAGCTGGAGCTGCTTCCTGTCGCCTATCTTCCAAAAATTACTTACATCCTCGCCGGAGTTGGCCACGCCCGCTATCTGTTCCCATGTGCAGCTTGAAAGAGGGCTGTTAGTGCTGAAAAGCGTCCACACGCCGTTGACGCCTATGTATGCGTTGCGGTATTCCCACGCAGAGCCATTATACTGCATAACAAGGCCGGGTGTCAAAAATATGCTTTGGTCCCCGGCAATGGACAGGCTGTATCCGCCGTTGTCCACGGTATGTATCCATATATCGCCGCTTACCGGCTCCGCCGGCGCCGCATAGCTGAAGCATATAGTGCCCGGCTCAGTGCCGGTGAGTATGACCACCTGATGATCGACAACCACTGCCGGCAGAGAGGTCGAAATCTGCACATCGAAGGCCACGCCGCCCGCTGCGGCTCCATACACCATGTTAAATATCATACTGTCATTACCCCACGATCAATATATTCACGGTCAAGTTGGTTTCCGGCGCCTTTTCACAGGTGAATGTCAGGCTGTTCGCGGCCTGCTCAGTGCAGCGCACCCCGGCAGCACCATATACGTCAAGCGAGGCCGGGGCGGGACACGCAATCATGTTTGCGTTTGTTGTCATGCCCTGTACGGTAACAGTCTGGGTAAAAGGGGCTTCTGCGCCGTCCCAATCGGCTATGGCGAGAGACACTATCTTTGCTTTCGCCGGGGCCGCATAGGTGCCGGCGGGCTGATATTCGCTCGCAGCTTTGCCGCCAAGTTTATCGGCGTCGTCAGCTTTGTCTACTACGCCGTTATTGTCGGTATCGTAGGTAGACGCAAACATAAGGCCAAGGTCGTACCCGGATTTCCATTCCGCGTCGTATACTTTTTGAGATTTCTTAACATATAAGCTCCCCGCTGCGCCGCCAGCTACAACGCCGTTTGCCGCAGCACCGACAGAAGGCAGCTTCCATTCCCCATTATCTGCCAGAAATAACGTTCCGTCATTGCCCGGAAGAACCGCACTTTGAAGTGCATCCAGATCGTCGCAAATGTCGTCTATTAAGCTTTTCAGTTCGGTAAGCAGCGTCCCTATAGTAGTACCGCTCATGCCCTCTACTTTCGCGCCGATATCGCCCGCCCCGCTGGCGGTCAGTGCATCAATGAGGTTATTTAATGCGGTCTTTAACTGGTTACTGTTGCTGTCGAATATCGCCTTCATGTCAGCAGCGGACCGCTGGGGGCGATCCGCTTCGTTGACGATGGGGTTTGTCCAGGTGGTTATTTTGTTGTCCTGTATTGCCATGCGTCCCTCCTTTAGTAAGTAGGCCTTATCCATTCGCCGTTGTGCTCGTAGCACCAGACGCCGTCGATTTCTTTAAGCTTCTTAAAGCGGGCCTGATAGCTCGAAGTATAGCCGAACAGTTCATGGAACATATATTCTTTCTGTTCCTCGCTTGCATCGATTTTTTCGAGGTAATCGACTACTTTAGCCTTTTTGCTGTAGCTTATGCTCGTGCCGTACTGGTCGTAGTCGCTTATGAAGTTATCGCTCTTATTTGCGTAGCTGAGATACGTTTCAGCGGATATTCCGGCTTCCGTCTTGGCCTTCTGATACTTGTTATAACTGCTCTTGCCGTGCTGGGTAAGTATGTCGTTTGCCGCCTGGCTGCTGAAGTCCACCACCCAATCGCCATCAATTATCCTGTTGGCAAGCATGGTCTTGTCCTTCTCCGAAAGCGTCTTATCGGCCATGAGCGCGGATACGAGCGCGTTTTTGTCCTCGGTCTTTGTAGACCCGCGAGAACTGTAAAGGTTCTGGTACTTCAAGTATTCGCCAACGGTAACGCCGTTTTTCACAAGCCCCTTGACCTTGTTTATGTCATCATCGGACATTCCTATTGCCATCATGGCGGCAAGCTTCTGCTCGTCCGTCATGTCGCTGTCGGCAACAAGGGTAAGGTATTCGTTATCGGCGTTGCGGTATTTCTTGCCGAGCTGGTTCTGCGCCCGCTCTTTAGCCTGAGCCTCTGACAGCATGGGGTTGGCCGCTTCTATCTCGTCGGCGAGTTTGCTTATCTCTCTGTTGTCCGCTCCGATGCTGTTTTTGAGCTCATCATATTTGGCCTTGAAGTCCGTAAACGCGGTTATGTTGCCGCCCGCCTTTTTAAATTCGCCATACGCTTTGGTTTGTTCGGGAGATAGTGTGGGAAATCCTTTCGCCACCCATTCCTTTTGCTCCGGCAGCGCGCTGCGGCCTAAAGTAGCAGCCCGCAGGAAATTGATAGGTGTCTGCGCCACGGCGTATTGCAGATTGCCCTTCTTGTCGTATTTGCCGCCCCGGAAGAAGGTATCAAGGCCCTTGACAGTCCTCGCGAGCTGTGTGCCGCCCCATGGAGTAACGAAGTTGCCGACAGCATCAAGGCCGCCCTCCCAATCGAGGTCTTTGGCCGTAGCTTTACCGCCTGCCATGTCGATAAGAGTTCCAACGGTATCCTTGCCCCACATCATGGCATCAGCCGCAGCCCGTATGCCTATGTTGCCGGTGCCGTAACGGGTAGGCGAATGTTCGCCGAATAAATTTTTACTGGTTTCGTCGCCCATGAAACTGGTGATTATGTTTATAAACGGAGCAGCGTCCACTACAGTTCCGAGAGAAGCCTGCCCCAGTTCCTTGGCATAATCAAGGGCGTCCTTTTCTTCGTCCTCGTCATCGTCATTTATGGCGTTCGTTATGGTATCTACCAGAGCGCCTATAAAATCTAAGCCCACGACTTTGTCACCGAGCACTGCCTGCGCTAACGTGTTGAATGCAAAGGCCGTGACCTCGTACATCGCGAGGCCGGCAGCGGCACGTGCTCGCGCCTGCGGGCTCACTTTCAGATCCTTCACGTGCTCAAAAAATGTATTCCATTGGTTGAGTATTTCGGTCTGGAACGGGGCAATCAGATTGACCACCTTTGAATTATTAACCAGTGCGCCTTCGCCTACGCCTCGGCCTGCCACACTTCGGCGGGTTATGTCGTCCGCATAGTCTATGGCGTTGTCATAGGTGCGCTTCATGCCGGACATGGCCGCCTGTGGGTTCTCGTTATACTGCGCAAAAGCAGAGAACCATGTAAGCTCATCACCCCAGTGTTGAAGCAGTTCCATGCCCTTGCCGGCGAGCTTCTTAGCGCTCAGCCCGTCGCTTTCCAGAATCTCCATTGCGTTGCTGCCGTAGCGCTGGGCCATAAATTGAGATTGTCCTCTTGCTTTGGCTATCTCGGAATCAGGATTGTGATGATAATCCGCAAGCATCTGTATGCCCTGTGCCCACGCTTTGGGGCTGGTCACATAGCTCATTGCGTTAGGCAGGTTTGATGCCTGCACAATCATGGTACGGATATTGCCCATTACCTTATTGGCACGTACCCGCTTGTTGAGATTATTCAGGCTGTTCAAGGTCTGGCGGGAAAGTATCTTCTGTACACCGCGGTCTATAACGTGGTCGCTTTTGCCGCTCATGCCGTCCGTCCAGTCCTTAACCCATTCGATAAAGCCTGAGGCGTTCTTTGCGTTGATGGTATCCGCGCTGCCGCGTATCGTCGTTTCCAGTTTGCGATAATAGTTGGTAAGCGGGTCATATGCAAGTTTGTATTCCGCCATGCCGATATAACTCGCCATGGCGTTCGAGGCGCTCTCAAAGTATGCCCCCCGCCCCCGGTGGAACATTGCGCCCCACCAGCGGGATTTGGGTTTTGTCTGGTCGGATACGCCAGCCAGCGCGGGGGATACATCCTCGGTCACGTTTTTGGGCCTGAGGAAGTCGAGCACGCTGTAATCGCTCAGCATTTCCTGCGCGTGGTGGAAATAGTCCTTCCGGGGGATTATCCTTTTGCCTTCATATATGGCCCCGCTGTCTATCGCTGCCCGCTGAGCCTGCGCATTCATTTCCGCTACGCGCAGTTTCTTTTCCAGCTGTACCAGCTCGGTTTTCATGCTGTCTACTTTCGCCTGTTCTGCTGCTATACTGCCCTCGATCTTGGCGAAAGCCTTCGTGTCGGTCCGTTGTTTATTGTTGCGGGTGTCCTGCAGCCGCTGTATGCGGTTCTGTTTTTCGGTTATGGCTCTGGTCATGGCGTCAACCTTGGATTGCGCCACGTCGCGCCGGGATACCGCAGTTTGATATCCTTCCTCGGCATTCTCAAGTATGTTGGGGTAGATGGTCTCCATCATGGAATTGATGCGATTAAGGTAATCTTCGTACACCCGTCTATTGGCCTCGGCGAAGCCCTTAACGTTCTCCCATGTGTCAGGACAATCCCGCTGAAGGTCTGCGAGGGTATATTCTATCATTTTACCGTTCGGCCCCTGATACTGCCCTTCTCCGTAACGCTGGGCAGCTATATCTTCTTTGCTCTTAGGCTTTATGTCATACTTCCGCATGATCTCCTTATAGGATTCTACTGAGGAAGTAAGGGATTTGCCATAATTGCCGCCCGCCTCGTTAAAAGGCTTTTCGAACAGGTTATACAGCGTATTGCGCAGGGCCTTATTATTGCCGGCTACCGTATCGAATACGCGGGAAGGTTCTTTGGTATAAAGGCGTTGCTTGCCGCTGCCGAGCAGGTTCTTTGCCAGTACGCTGAAATCCTCGCTGGTAAAGTCCTCTATGTTTTTCTTTTGAATGTCCTGCAAGGAGGGCATTTCCTCTGAATGCGTATAGTATTCGCGCCCTAAAGCCTTGGTCTCGGCGTTGACCATGTTGAGGTTCTGTGCGGCCTGGCTGAGATTTTTGGCAAAGTTTTGTTCCTTTTCGGATAGGCTAAACTGTTCCTCCGCCTTCGTGGGGTCGTCTGCAATAGCTGCTAACGTTTCCTGTGCAGTGGGCTTGCGTAAATTCGCAAGGTATTCCTTGACGCGAACACTTTCCTGTGATACGGTGTTATTGACATCAGAGGTGCGAGTCGCGGCGGGCACTTCTCGCCCGTTGGAAAGAAGCCCCTCGGTGTCGGAAGCGTCGACCGAGCGAGTCGCGGCAGGCACTTGTCGCCTGTTGGAAAGAAGCTCTTCGACGCTTTTATTATTTCGCGTGTACCTTATGTTCTCATCTCTCAACAGGTCTGCAACGTAAGCAGGATTATAAGCGTCAAACACGGAATTTACGCTGTTGTATGGTTCTATAGCGCCATCTACGTCTATCCTAATGGGGACTATGACGGAATCGCCGTTTTCGGTCTGCCAGTCCGTCCACACAACAACGCTGTTGGTATCCCCTTTAGAAATATGGTCAGTGGTGTTGCCCGTTATTATCATAGGGTCGGCAAGTTGATATGGAAGCTCATCCAGTACACCGCGTCCAAGGTTATGTTTGCCGCCGTCCTTTTTGTCAGCAAAAGCGACCTTTCTCGCAACAGACTGATCCATCTGTAAGACGTTATCGGAATTCATCTGCTCCGCAAGAATGCCGGACGGCTTTCCGATAAGTATCTTCTTGCCAGTCGCAGCGCTTCTGTCCAGAGCCGCGGTTATCTCGTTGATGTATCGCGCAATATTGCTCTTGTCGAGCATATCAAGGCTCTTGGCCGCCTCGCGGGTCGCCGGAGTAACATTGGTAAGATCGTTATCAGTATCAGCCCTTTTCCTGCTGGAAAGCCTCATTCCCTCGGTATTGGCAAGGAACTGCCGGCCTATGCCGCTTTCGCTCGTGTATGCTTTATTGGATAGTCTGTTTGCAACGGTCCCTTTTTCAAGTTCTGCGCCTTCTGACTGAAGTTCCGCCGACAGTTCCTGAATAGCCTGTTTTTTTGCGTCTGCCAGCCTTGCCCTATTTGCTTCGGTCTCGCTCATACCCTGTTCGAGGTATGTGTTTATATCCATGCCCTCTGCTATGGTGTTGGCATAGTCGTTTATGAGGGCCGCCCCCGCGGACTGTGTACTCATCACATCTGCCGCCGCACCCATACCAAAGCCGGACAGGAAGCCGCCCGCACCCGCTTCGAGGACTTGCAGCAGCTTTTCCTCAAGCGCCTTTGTCTTAGCGTCCTTATCGTCAAGGCCCATTTCTTTATACTCAGCCACGGCTTTCTTGAAGTCAGACTGGTTACCCATAACGGCCTCGTTGGCAAGGATATTAGTTATCTCTGTAGCCATTTCCTCGGACGCTTCTATGCCGCCCTGTTTGAGAGCCGCGAGGATAGTACTTTTAGATACGCCGCCGTGAAACAGGTTTTCTATGGAGAACTTTTCAAAGAGTGCCTCCGCTGCGCCGGATACAATGCCAAGCGCCATGGCCTGATCATCTGTCGCGCCGTTGTTCTTCGCGTCTATCATGGTGTCTACGCCGGCGTTGGAGGACATCATTACCTGCATGCCGACAGGCCCGAAGGGAGTCATGGTCATCATATCCGCCATGCTCATGCCGGTCTGGTAGAGAAATGAAGCAATCTTTCCGTTGTTCTTTGCCTCGCCCTCGGTAGTCATGCGGCGGTTGCCGGTTCTGTCGTATGTGTAGTCGCCCTTTGTGGATTCGTACACACCGTTCTCGATCTTTTCGGCTACGGAACTGCGCAAGGTATTGGCGAGGTTGGAGGCATAATATTCGGGCGCGTTGGTGTCTATGGGTTTGCCTGTGGTAAAATCCCATACAGTCTTTATCCCGCCCTGTAAGGCTGTGACAGGCTTTAGCAGGGACGAGGCGATAGATGCACCCACGCCGCCCATTATGCCGTCCTGCGCCGTTTTCTGTGCCGATTCAAGGCGGCTCTGCGTTACCCTTGCGTTCAGAGTAGGGGTTATCGCTTTCAGAAAGGCTTCCGCTTCCTTTTCCTTGCCGTTCTTGGCGAGACGGTTGTATACCTCTGCCTCGTCGTCCGTCATGGCCTTATAGCTATCAGACTGCCACGCAAGGCCGCCGTTCTTTGCGCGTATGCCCGCTTCGTTGCCGCCGCCAGGTATCTGTATCCCGGTTTCCCGTATACTTTTATTTTTCTTTACCGGGAGGGGCTTAGCGCGGGCAGCGTCAATCTTTGATTTCTTGCTTTTATCGTCTTTATACTCCGCAGCGGTTTGTACAAAGCGGCCTATGTCTATTTCGTTTTGTATGTCCCGTTCGTTTAATCGGGCTTGGTTGAGAGTTTCTTTCAGTTCGTTTATTTTTCCGGGCTTGCCGTAGTTTTTTTGATATATGCGGCCCTCATTATAGGCTTTTTCCGCATTTTTTGTTAAGGCACGTGCCTCTTCAATACGCTTCTTTGCATTGGCGTTATACTGGTCGAGCAGGGACTGCGCTGTAGGTTTTGTATAGGTTTTGCCGGTATTCCAGGTGCTGCCCTCGCGCCGGGTAATGCCAAGTGCCTCGTCTTTACGGTCGCGCTGTTCCTCGATGTTGCTCGGTGCAGAGTTATATTTCGTTGTGTTTTTTGTCGTTTGGATATTTCTGTTTATGCCTAATTTAGCGTCCTTTGCCGCCCTTACTTCTGCTTGAGTCTTTGCCATGCGATTTTACCCCTATTTGACCATGCCAGAAATTCTGTTTTTGGTTTCCTTTCCGGTTTTCGGGTTTACCAGAATGCGGCTGGTGCTCTGATCGCCAGGTATATTATTGCCTTTAGTGGTCGCAGACGTTTTATTGCTTCCGCTTCCGCTCTTCCTTCCTGATTTCTTGCTGGACTTCTTAGCGCTTCTATAATAGCCGCCGCCTCCGCCGCCTCCTCCGCCGCTGCTCATGTTGGCGGCGTTCGTGAGGGCCATAAGGTAAGGTATTTTGCTTTCCTCATTCTTGGCGGCGTATTCGGCGTACTTCGCGTCAGCTTCCCTCTGCGCTTCAAGCAGTTTAAGGCTGAGGTCGTTGTTCGCGCTTATCTCCGCGTTATTCTGCTGGGCAAGGGCCTTTCGCATGGCGACGTCCTGCGCTATCCTGCTGGTCTCGGAAGTCCCGCTGCGGGCATAGTCATAGAGGTTGCCGGCCAGTCCCCGCGCCGCAAGCCGCTCATTGTTGCCTATAGCCGACAGGCGGGAGTTTGTATACGCATCATTGCGGGACGTGTTGTACTGATCCTTCAGTTTTGCCGCCTGTGCGGCTATCGAATTCGCCTGTGCGTCATACCCCGCCTGGAGCGCCGCCTTATATGCAGCAAGCTGTTTGTCATAGGTTTGCAGGGCTATGGCGTTTGCATCGGTGCCGGCGGCATATGTGGAGTTGTCAACGGTATGGTTGCCGCCCACGGTGTATGTGCCGCCGCTTATCGGGCTTTGCGGCGTGGTGGGCGTGACGGGTGTAGGAACCTGTGTAGCCACTTTCTTTATGTTTGTTTCGAGCATATTTCCTCCTTATTTGACATAGCCGCCCACGACGTACTGGACTTGTACGCCGTATATGCCAAAGCCCTCATCGAGCGTGTCGTTTTTGAAGATGATCTGTAGGACGATGAATTTCTTGACCTTTTTATTGAACGCGATAACCTGTGGCGTGTCCAGCGTGTTAAAGGTTATGCGTTCAAAGTCGATATCGCTGAAATCCAGTATGTCCATAGCCTTGGAGCGTATCTGAGTATCATGTATGCGGTCAGTAGCCACGAGTATTTTGACCGACGATCTTGTATACGGCTTTATCATCACGCCGCATCCTTTTTTCGTCAGAGACTTCCTGCGGGTGATAGTGCCGTAATTATCCATCTGCGTAGACCAGATAGCAGTAATAGGCTGCCCGTCGTCGTTATATTTGTTCATTTTTCCCCGGTCGGTGTTAAACCGGCATATCTTGCCGTCAGCCGTGCCGAAAAACAGGTTGCCGTCCTGCTCAAAAAATACCCTTGCGGGAATGTTTGTCCAGTAGTACCATTCATACCCATACTGCACATACGAGCCGCTTTCGGAATAGCTTGCGCCGCCGTCCGTCTTTGCGCTCCTGTGCCGGCTGTCAGCCACGAAGCACTTTCCGTTGACGCACAGGATATAATAGCCGTTCCATACTACGGATACGGCTTCATCAAGGCCGCTTTCCTTAGTCAGTTCCGTGTTGACAAAATAGCTTCTGTCCTGTATGTTGCGCTCCAACTGTACGGAGGTCGAGGATATGCCAAAAACCCCCTCCCTTGCCAAGAAGAGCGGGTCATCTCTGAGAGTGTCGAAGGCATACTTGGATATGGCTCCTACGCCCTTTATACCCTGTTTGATGGGGAATATCACCGTTCCGTCCGTCTGCATCTCGGCAGTGCGGAGGAATACTTCCGCATCCTGCTGGTTATCATCCTTGACCACCATGAGGGAATCGTACTGTTTGATATAGCCCATGATAGACGAGGTATCGGCGCCAATCCGGGTGTAACCGGTGTCGGGGAAATATGTAGGATCGTCAAGCCCGGATTGCCAGTCCCAATTTTTATATTCCGGGTTGCCGGAAACGAATACGCGGTTATCGTTGTTGTAGCCGTAATAAGCAAACAGGGTGCATTTGTTCACGCGGTCGGCGTATCCCTCTACCGTGGCGGTGAAATGGATAACCACATTATCAACGCCCTTGCTGTCTGCCGGGGCTTCGGTAAACGTCACTGTTCCGGCGGCAAGGTCTACGGTGTAGTCCGTCGTAGGTGTTTTCAGCGTGCCGCCCACGAGCACCTTTGTTACAGCGGTGATGTTTTGCGTGTCGAGATAGTAGGTCTTATCGTTACCGTTGGAATGGAAAGAGTTTATCCTCCCGTTGGACAGCATATTGACTGCTTCCAGGTGTGTGCCGCCGCCAGTGGGGTCTGCGCCTATGGTGGTAGTCGGAATAAAGGCCGCCGTGTCCTCTACATTCTGCACCGTGTATGCGCCGTTGTTCTCCGTTATAACGCGGTATTTCAGCCCGTCGAGCATATACAGTTTGCCGCCATGGGCAAAGGCCGCGCTTCTCTGATTGTTCATGCCGGAAAACATAAGCGTGACGGTGTTATCATCGTTCCATTTGTAGAGTTTATCCTTAGCGTGAATTATCCTTGCGGTGGCGCCGCTTTTGAACACGCAGTAATATATGCCGTTGATCCGCTCATTTGCCACGGTCAGCAGCGTCCGCCAGCCGGGGCGTTTCTCCGGGAATCCTGCGAGATCGGATATAAGGTTCACGGCATACGGGGAGCGGAAGTCCGCTACCTGTGTAGGGTCGGTGGAGAAATCGACGCCTCTGAATTTGTCGTATGTGCGCTGGTAGGTTTTCGTCGCCGCTATTTTTTTCGGGGTTACAGACTCAGGCATATTAACACGCTCCAAAATTGCAAATTTCTATTGCCTCGCCGGTATTCATGCGGGTCGCTTCCGTGACTGCTGCGAGATATTTGCTGCGGTAGTTCTCAGCCTGGAAGTTATCAAGAGCCTCCTGAAAAAACCAACTCGCCACGCCGTATGGCAGGGCTACTCTGGTAAGCTGCGGGCTGTAGGGTATTTTATCTGTCAGGCTTGTAATATACGGGGCCTCCTTCAGCCTTTCCCTGCCATCGTATTCCCTGATGGAATTCTCGCAGGCCAAAGTTTCCTGAAGCAGTATGTTGATAAAGCCCACCGCAAAGCGCTTAGAATCTTCATCTTCGCCGTCGGTTTCATAAAGGAAGGACGATGCCAGCTCGTATATTTGTTGTCCCGTCATGTGTTCCTCCTGTTAAAAAGGGGCGGTTGCCCGCCTCTATGTTCTTTAGTCCGCGGTGGTATCCAGCCATGCGGGATACATGCCGTTCCTATACGCAACGGCCCTTATTCGGGTGCCGGCGGCGGGATTGGCAAATGCCGCGCTGTAGGTTATGGCGCTGTTGGAGTACATGGGATCGGTGCCGTCCAGAGTGTACTTGATGGTAGCTTCGGAGGTATCAGACGCAAGGGAGGTGGTAGATGCGCCTTTGGTGGCGGTGGGTGCCTTGGCAATATTTGCGGAGGCAGCTCCTACCAGCACACCCTTGGCCCTTGCGCCTACCACAAATGCGTCGTAGATATAACGGCCTTCCAGCAGGTGGCCGGAGATTCCGGGAGGGTTGGTGTGCAGCACGGTATCCGCTACCTTATCGGCCAGTATGGCGCTCCTGCGCTGGAAAGCAAGGTAATATGCACCGGCAGGCATCCAGTCACCGGGTATGCCGACGATATTAAGAGTGCCGAACTTGCCTATTACGCCCTTGAGCAGCAGGCGGTCGGTGATGATGTCGAGGGCATCAAATGCCTGACGGTACTTGGATACCACAGAGTTGGTTATGAGGATAAAGCGATCCTCCAGAGGTATGAATGCGTCGGCGAACTTCGCCTCAACATCTGCGAGATGCTCAATTATGGTGGTCTTGGTGGGCTCGGCGGAGCAGGATACTACGGTTCCGGCGTTGGCGGCCCACTTGCCTATGGCCCACTTATCGATAACAGGGGTGACCTGCTCGTCTACTTCAGCCTTCATCATCTTGCCGGCTTCCTTGAGCATCATCTGCTCGGTGTAGTTGCCCTTATCGATGGTGACGGAAAAGCCCTTGTCCTGAGTGATGGGGCAACGCTGTGTGAAGTCGCCCATCTCGGTAGGGGTGCCGTAGCGGTTGGAAGCAGCCGCCCTGTTGTAGTTGTTCAGAGGGACGGTCACGGGGGTCATTATCTTGATGCTCTCCACGCCGTTCCAGTCATACTCGTTAGAGGTCTTACCCTTAACGAAGGAGGCGTGGGCGTACAGCATCGCCATTTTGTCCGAGTACTTGTCAAAGAGGTTTATATCTGCCATTTTTAACTCCTTATTGATAAATTAAAGACCCAATCCTTCGAGGAATGGGTCCTTGGGTTCTGCGGCCTTGGAGCTGCCCACGGATGGGGCTGCCTGAGCCTTGTTTGTTTTGTTCTTTTGTGTCGTCTCGATTTTCTTCGTGAGCTCCGATACCTGGTTCTGTAGCTCTGCTTTTTCGTGTTTAAGCATCGCTTCCACAGGAGTTAATCCGCTTTCTATGTCTGCAAGGACGTCGGGCGGTATCTGATCCTGTGACCTGATATCGGGGTACTGCCTAGTGAAAGCTAACCATGGGGCAAGCTCTGCTTCCTCGGCAGTGGCTTTCCTTTCCTCCTCGGCGCGTGCCTGTTCTTTTTCAGCATCCTTATATTTCAGCTCAGCCATTTCTTTAGCGGCCTCTTCGCTGATCTCGGGATACTTACTTCGTATGGCCTGCACTTCATCGTTCACGGCCTGCGCATGGCGTGAATTCCGGAGGAAGCGGAGGTATTCAGAGCGATTCATGCCGCTCTTTTCTGCCCAAAAGTCTATCTCTTTGGCTATGTCCTCCATGCCCTTTAAGGGTCTAAGCTGATCAAGTTCATGTTTGATGTGGTCATATTCCATGCCCTTCTGGGCTAAGGTTATGGCCTCTTCCCTGCTCAAACCCTTTTCTTCGCCGAGATGTTTAACCGTGACAAAAGGTGGGTGTCCCTCTTGTTTCTGCTGTTCGGCGGGTTCGCTTTCGGTATTGGAATCCTGTTCCTCTGCTTCGTGGGTGTCCTCAGCTTCGGCAGGTTCTCCGCCAACAGGCTCCTGTTCTTCCGCTTCGTGGGTGTCCTCAGCGTCTGTAAACAGATCGGAGCCGTCTGTTACCTGATATTCTTCCATTGGTTTTTCCTTTCTCCGCTATGGTTGGCGGTGTATATATGCAAAAGACATTACGTCATTTGTCGCGCTTGTCCCATCACTTCGCTCCGTGCCGCTGCCACCTGATTTACAAGTTCCTGCGCGGTTGTGTCGGTGACGGGCATTTCGGTCTCCGGTATACTCGCCGTTTGCTGCATCATAGCCTGCTGCTGAGCGAGTATTTCCTGCTGCTCCTTTATCTTCTCTATGATTTTGTCCTTGTTTCTCAGGTACTTACCGGGTATGGATTCTATGTAGGTGACAGCATCGGTGAGGATTTTCTTGGCAAAAAGGTTATCCATAGTCTGCACCTGCATAAGCTCCGACCAGTAAGAGGACGCGCCCACGTCCACGTTAGTGTCGTAGTTGATATGCTCGTATTCGCCAAAGTCGTACTCTATCTCGGTTATGGTCTCCATAGCCGGCTGCCCGGTCACGGGATCAATAACAGGCCGGCCCATTTCGTCCGTTGCAGGGCAGACGATTTCCTCTTCAAGAGAAACTCGGCGGATCCCATAGTACGCCCGCATGATGTCCATGATGATGCGGACGCCATCCTCTACAAATTGGTACTCGTTCAGTTTTTGGAGCTCCAGCGGCATGGATGAGGCCTGTTGCACTGCGATAATGGCCGATGTATTGTCCGGCTTGACGTTGCCCAGAGCAGCGTCAGAGGCACCCATAAAATCGCGGGTCATGGTAACGATCCGCTCTATGACGTCCATGACCTGGTGGGATACATCACCGCCGCGTATGGCAGTCACATAATCCTGTACCCTTGAGCCGCTCAGGTTGTCCGCCTTTATGACCTCGCCCGGACGGTTGGTCCAGTTTTTTATCTTCTGGCTGTCTATGACTATCTTCGGGAAGGCATTCATGCTTACGGAGCGGATATACATCGCGAACATGCGGTTGACCTCGATTTGATTAGGGATGAGGCCAGTAAGCATGGCCTGTCCGTGATACGAAGAATCGACCTCGTCCCAGCTCATCCATGTTATAGGGTACATGGTCGCTCCGGTCTTGGTAGGCTTGCGCATAACAGTCTTTTCGGTAGTCGCAGTCCACATGAGGTGCTTGTCCTCTATCCAAAACTTCGTGAGTTTTGTTGCCAGTATGGTTTCACCGCCTTCTTCCCGTTGGCATTCGTCGCTGTCCGGGGTGATTTGTTCTATGTCCTCTCGGGACATGCCGTATTCTCTTCCCTCGTCCCTTAGCTCGCCCACGGTCTTGCGCTGGCATATTATGATATAAGGCTGGGTTTGCACGTCACGGTTGTAGGGATTGCCGAATATGACGTTGATATTTTTTAGTATCTCTGCGGCTATATCGCCCTTAGCGTCCTGGCCCGTCTCTATATCGGGATCAAAGCGGAAGTATATGCAGGCGTCGCCGTCTACCGCACTGTCTCTGACGCAGCGCCGGAGCAAGGTTTTGTATTTGGTAAGCTCGAATACCCTTTCTATTTGCCGCCCTATGGCTTTGGCGTACATCTGCTTTTCATCGTCCCGCTCGTGAGGTGTGATAGATACAGCTATGTCGTTTGAGGTGATAGTAGCCACAACAAAGGTAACGACGCGCTTTAAAAAATTCAGCACCGGCTTGGGCAAGTCGGGCGCATTCAGCCCTTCCCACTGGCGCCCTAAGAAGAAATTCTCATTCTTTTTGACGTTGCTAAAAAGTTTGATAGCCTCCTTGTATTGCCTGCCCTTCTGGTACTCCTGCCATATGTCCTGTGGTTCCGTCTTAATCTTCATCCTGTGGGTCTCCTGTATAATTCATGAGGTTGTATAGCTGCTTGCTGATCTTCTCGGCACGCTCCCGTTCTGTGTCGTGGTATTTCACGGTCAGGTCGTTGTCTGCAGCAGGCTTTTCCTTTTTCGTGGTACGGCTGCCCACGTAAAGGCCGCCTATAAACAAAAAAACGCCTATTACAGCGCCTATGATGTATTCCATCGTTATCCTCCGTAGTCAAAAAAGTCGTCTATCTGCTCGTCATAGGTCTTGGGCTCATCATAGTCCGGTGTCGCGGGTATGGCAGCCGGGCTGGGTCTGCCGTCCAAGAGATAACGCAATGCGTCGTTCATGTGGGTCATATCGTGGGGTTCCTTCGCACAGTCGTTAGGGTTCTTTTCGTCGTGCTGTATGGCCGGTATGCAGCGTATCAGTTCGTGACAGTTCTCAAATATTTGCAGTCTTGGTTTCTTTCCTCCTGTGCCGTCAGGTACAGGATGGAGCCACTGTGCCATATTAAGCCAGCCGTCTTCGCGGCTGTTTTGTACCTTGGTTATCCGTAGACCGGCGTTGTAAAACATCTCTGCCTGGCTTAGTCCCGTGGCTCGGTTCTTGGCCCACATGTCAAAAGGGGCGAAAGTGGCGGTTATTTCGCTTTCGTCCGGTGTATGGTCTAATATCGTCTTGGCCGCCTGGTCTATCAGCATGTTGGATTTATGGTACTCGTTGTATATATAGCAGTTGCCAAGCTCATCAAAGGCCGCCCAAACACAGGCAAGCATATCCAAGCCGTAGTCAAATGCCCTATATTTCTGCCAGTGGTCAGGTATTTTAAATGGGTGTATAACGTGGGCATCTCTTCGAAATTCGGTAAAATACTGCCCTACAAACAGATCCCAGTCGCCGTCAAGGTGCGCCCGTCGCATTTCCTCGGGCATGTTCTCAAGCTGCCTTTTGTAGTCTGGGTCGCGCTGCATGAGGACGTAATTGTCATCCACCTTTGCTGCGATAAATACATAGTCCTCAGGCCGCTCACTCTGCTGGTAATCGCGGTCGATAAACAGTCTTTTTACCCACCGATGGCCTACGCCACCAGGATTACAGGTATAGTACATGCGCGTGGGATATCCGGGGCCTGATGGACGATTGGAAGATACAATCCACAGCATTTGCTGCTCGGTAAACTGTGTAGCCTCCTCCATGCCGATGATATCGTATGCCTGGCCCTGATAGTTGAGTGTGTCCACCTCTGCCGCGCAATAGCCGCACACAATACGGGAGCCATTGTAAAACTCAAATACCTTGTCCTGCACCCTGTATCGCGCTATGCCGCGCAGGGTCTTGAGCATAGGGATTATGTGGTTTTCTCTTAGCTGCGGCATGGTACGGCGCAGCAGGAGTATCTGTATGCCGGGATATTTTACGGCCAGCATGATAAATTTAGTGCGCATGCCCCAACTTTTCCCGCCGCCTCTCGCGCCGCCATATGCTATATGCCGGGCGCGGGCCTTGAAAAATTCGAGCTGCTTAGGATTGGGCGGAAGGCCTAATGATATATTTACCCCATAAGTTCATCGTCAAAGCCGAAGGACAGGCCACCCGCCAGTGTGCTTTCAACTTCCTGCTTATCCTTCTGGTCGAGGTAGTTTTTGCCGAGAAATATAGCCATGTTTGCGTTTTTTTCGGCGAGGGCAAACTGTTTCCGCCTGAGACTCATTTTGCCCTTAACCTGTCCCTCCCGCTTGGCTGCCTGAAAGGCAGCGTTGTTATTGTCATTTGTGATGAGATCAACGCCCACGCCCAGCACATCCGCTATCTCCTCGTTGGTACACATGATCTCGGCCATGCGCTTTATCACAGCCGCACCTCGTTCGTTGAGCAGCATTCGGGGCCGGCCACCGGTTTCTTCCTCGTCGAAAAACGGGTTCTTGTCTTTACCGCTCTTCACGTGCCGCTCACCTCCTTTACGCTAAAAGCTTGTCTATGGCGCTGGCCAACTTCTGAAGCTCGTCCGCCGTTAGCTCAGTTACATCCTTCTGATACATGTTCCTACAGGCTTGGTCTATGATGTCCTTATCCTTGCACATGGTGTATATGCTCTTCAATAATGCGTTCTGCCGGGGGCTTTTTGCCTCCGGCTTATCTTCCATGCCATGTGGTATGTTGAAAGTTTGGAGCAGTGCGTACTTATGGGCATTGGTCATGGCCGCCCCGAGACTGTCACCGCTGCCGGTGCTGGCTACTATGGCGTAATCCTCCGGATCGTCTATGTTCTGTACCCTGTAGGTTATATCCACGTCAGCATATACTCCATGCTCCCGGTGGATAGTGATGGGGTACAAAAGCAATCCATATTTGATGAGTGCTGCTCTTACGGCGCTGGTGGCACTCTCGTCCGTCAGTATCCAGTACTCGCCCTGATCGCTATCCCGCCGGAGGTACGGTATCTCCTCCATAACTGCGGACATGCGCTTGTATACGTTATCCATCTATTGCCTCCCGCAGTAGTTTGAGTAGTGAGGTACGTCCGGGCCTGCCGAAAGTTTTCGCCTCTTTCTCCATGCGCTCAATTTCGTTTATGGCGCACTCCCGGCACATGGGCAACCTGCCCGGCTCCTCCTTACCGCATAAGGGGCATATGTTTATCTCGTGGTACTCGAGATGTCCGCACTCCGGGCAGCCCGTCAGGGTTTCGTCCGATATGAGAGGGTCCGTACCCTCCCAAGGCGCCGCGAACACCGCCCTGCATTTATCGCATCTGTACACCTTTTCGCCCGTCCTTCCTTTTTGGTCACACGATAAAGGGGGGTGATGTCACTCACTTCCTCGCCTTATACTTACAGATTTTATTTTTACAGTTTCTTTTGTGAGCGTCCCACTCCTTGCATTCCTTTCAGGTCTTGGGAGTTTGTGTCCAAACCATAGTATACTGCATAGCTAACTCCGTTTTTTGTATAAAAATAGAGCCGATTATTCATCAGCTCTTCTGTTCCCACCTCTTGGGACTATACATAGTATACCACAGATTTTGGCTGCACTACTGACACGTTTCGGCGAAATTTATGTTCTGAGCCCTCTATGCTCCGCGAAGAGGTTCCGTGCAAGGGAAAGCCAGCGGTAGATAGTCCGGGGGTCGGCAGACAGCTCAGTGCTGGCGATTTCAACCCGCTGGTGTATCTCTCCCCGCCCTACAGGCCGATCAGGGGTTATCATATACACTGCCTTCACTGCCTTTATGGCTACCCTGCCCCTCATTTTCTCCAGAGTCTCAAGAGCAAACTCCGCCGATTCCAGGTCGAGTATGGTTGCCCTGGCATCGTCAAGCGCTTTTTGCGCGCGCATAATGGCTGCCTCTGTAGGAGCAGATACGCTTCCACTGCGGCTCTCGCTATTTGAAATATCCTCTATGGCCTGGTTCCATATCCTGCTTCGGTACTTCTCTGCGCTTCCCTCCAGTGCCAGAAGGCGAAAAGCTTCGGTGGCATAATCGCGGTAATGGGTCTTTATCATGGCTCTGCCCCCTTTTCTCTGCTTCCGTCCATTCTGATATCCCCATCAAGATATTTCTCTATCACCGCCGCCGCGCAGGGCCAGCCGTAGCAGACACAGCAGTAGTACCCTTGCTTTGCCGCAGCTGCCATAAACTCATTCTGTTCAGCTTCGACCGAGCCGTCGCCTACCTTTAGCTCAAGGTACAGGCCATGATAGCCGCCCCTGGCCACCGGAATAAAAACATCAGGAACGCCGGCGCGGACGCCCTGCCCCTTCAGCTTCGCCGCGGCGCCCTTGCTGCGCGGGCCGCCGTTGGGTATATGGTGATACAGCTCCAGCTCAGGATGCCGCCCACGCATCATGCGTGCCCAGTTGGTAAGCGCCTCCTGGTGCTGCTCTTCCCTACCCACAGCCTTTTCCCGCGGGCGGTACACGGGCACTCCCGCCCGGTTCAGTCTCTCGGTGTATTCGCTCATCTTTTCACCCTCCCTTTAGTTTCGTCGTTTCTCTGGTCTCTCGCCAGCATTATGCTTATATACGCGCCGCTGACAAAGCTGTTTGTCCTGACGCGTACATCCTGCTCTGGATCGTACAGGAAATATCCGGGGTAAGCCTTCAGCAGCTCCCGGGCTGCATATTTGTCATGCTGTATCGCCCTTACCGTACTGCGGGTCACCTTGTGGTCATATACCTTGACAGTGGGTTGCTTGAGATTCTTGGAGCCCCACCATCTGCGCCGCCCCTTGGGATTCTTCGAGAGATACTGTCCCATAGCCTCAAGGCCGTATTCGTTGGGCTGAAGGCGATCCGCGTTGGCATAGCCGAAGTGCCACAGGCTTTCACAGGTGTCGCGGTCTATGCCGCTTTCAAGGATGACGTGCAGATGAAGGCGCTTAGTGTTTTCCGTGCCCTCTTCCGCGACTATCATGTACTTGCCGGAGGCCAGCCCTGCCTTTTTCCTGCGCCGCTGCCATCTGGCTATGTAATTCCGTGCGTCCCGCTGTATCTCTTCCATGACAGGCAAGCGACCGTTCCTACTTTCATATGTCAACGTTACATGCAGGCCGCCTGCAGTTCCGGGGCCGAAATTTTCATTGACGAGCCGCACGAAGCGTTTGCGGCTGTTGCGCTCGTTATATCTCTTCTGTGCCGCCCGGCTTTCCCTGAGTCTGGACGCCTTAACCCCGCACTTGGGCCGTGTATCCCAATATGGGTATACCTCCAGCTCCAATATATTGCCGCTGCGAATCTCCTTCACGCGATAACCTGACAGCTTTGGGGTTCTGCCTGGCGTACTCTGTTCTGCATCATAAAAGTCCGGGTCTGTTATGATCCACTTCGTTTTCCGTCCTTTGCCCATAGCTCGATACCTCCTGCTTATCCAACATCGGCATTTAGGGGCTGACAACCCCGGCCCACATAGTGGGCGCGGGCTGGCAATAGCATAATGGCGCTCGCTTATGTCAAGGGCTTTCGCGGCATAAAAGCCAACCTGCGGGCTGGCATTTATTCCACGGTCCCTTGACAACGCTTCACGCAATCGGGCGATGCTGCTATGGCCTTTTGCCGGGGACGGTACTTTGCTCAAGGTCTAACCCTAATGCAGTTGCCGCCACCCCGTAAAGGAGAACCGGGTAATGCCGTACCCGGCAAAAGGTCATGCTCGGTTTCTTACTACTCATTACAAGCCCGAAAAGAGCTTGTCCGCCGCCTATTGGTATGCCTGCCCGATTCACCGGGCAGGCTTTAAACTGTGCATATTCTCTTGTTTTTTGGGACTGCGGAAAATGAATATTTGCTCCACCCCGGCGCGCCCGCCGCACTCCATGAATTTATCCGCTTCCAGTATGGGCAACTCCCGCCCATCTACCCTGACGCGGCAATCGCCGCGGTTCTGTCTGTACGCCTTCTCCGCTGCTTTCTTGTCAGTTGTGGTCAGCAGTACCGTCTCTTTTCCCGATCTGCGAATGAATACCTCATATGTGATAAGCGTTTTTTTCTTGCGCGCCATACCGCACTCCCTCCTCAGCCGTTGTGCGCAGCGGACACCAGCTCGGCCTTCCTCCGTACACACCAATCCGCTTCCCGGGTGTCCATCCGCCCTTCGCCCTGCACAGCGCCTTGTCGCATTGGCTGTCCATACTATTTATATAGAATGGACACTCCCGGCAGTTCTTTGGGATACGGCGCATTTGGGTCTTTATCACTATTGGCATGGCCTACACCTCCGTTCCCGCTATTACCGCCTGGCAGCAGCTTCGCGCCGCCGCCCGCATCTTTCCCGCTATTTCGGATGCGCCGGAATCCTCCGCCCTCGCTATGCACTCCAGCATTTTGTTAGCGCTGTCCTGCATACTCTCAAAATGCACCTTGAACACCGCCATATCCGAGTTTGCCATCGCCAGCCGGCGCCTCAACTCTTCCGTCTGCTTGGTAAGCGCGGCCCGTTCCTGCTCCGCTATCTGGGTCGTCTGCTCGTATGCCGCTCTTTCCGCTTCCGCCTTCCTTATAGCCTCCATCTTTTCTTCGGCGGCCTGCTTCGCCTTGGCCTCCGCTTCTTCTATCTGCTTCCTGAGTTTCTTTGCTTCCGCCTCACGGGCCTTATCCGCCCCCTCCTTCCGGGCCGCTTCCAGCTCCTTCGGGTCCGCGCTCCGCAGCTTGTCCTCCAGCTCCCGCAGTTTGCCCTTAAGCTCCGCCACCACCGTAAGCGCGTTTTCCGCCCTGGCGGCCGCGTCGTGAAGCTCCTGCTGAGCTTTAGCCATATCGGTATCGTATACGCACTGCTGCTCGCTGAGCTGTTCTTCCATCTCCTGCCTGGCTGTCTTGGCCTCGTTCTCCCAGTAGTCCCGCTCCTTCTCCGCCGCCTTCTGCGCTTTTATGGCCTCGTCCAGCTGGCGGACCGACATATCCGCAACGTCATTTTGAGCTACAAATTCCTCGCGCTCGGCAGCAGGTAAAGTCAGCAGTTTCAAAGCTTTTTGCGAACCCAAAAGCGCAAACGTCTGCGCATTTGAGGAATACTCTTTGGCGAGCTGCATCATGGTCTGGGCGGTGCGCACGGATACGTCCACACGCTCCTTAAGGTAGTCCAGCCATTCGCCGTGATCCAGCTGGGCCTTGACCTCTATTAGCCGCTTGCCTATCTCGAGGATGGCCTCGCCCGCCTGGTTTTTGTACAGCAGTATTTCCGTGGTTATGGTATTGATGTCCCGCGGCATATCCGAGAGCAGTTCCTCATATTCAACGTCGATGATCTCTTTTGTTTCTTCCATCATGCCCTCCTTACGCTATCTTTTTCTTCTTTACCCCGCCCTTGGCTACCACTTCGGTAAGCCAACTGTTCACAAAGGCTTCGATACCCGCATCCTCTGTATAAGGCGCGTTGTTTTTCGTCCGGCACTGTATGAGTTTTTTGCCCTGCAGCTCCAAGGTATAATAGGGCCTGTCAGGTTCCTCCGCCAGCCGGATGAAAAATATCGCGGTTTTGCCCTCCGCCATGCGCAGGGCATAGCCGCCCACGCAGTGGTGCAGTGCCTGCCCCTCGGCTATTAATTCCTCTTGGGAGGCCGCCGGGCGTATGGTGTATCCGCCGCTCTCCCAGACAAATTTTTGCAGCTTCTCCACGGCATGGGCAAATTGTTCCTGCGCGATCCTATCTTTCTCATACCGCATCTGCATCGCCGCGGCGGCGTGGGATGCCCGCAGGTCGCGGGGAAACATCACCTGCTCGCTGTAGAGGTCCATGCGCAGCTGCTCGCACTCGCCTATGTAGTCCATATACAGCCGCTCAAGGCCGTGCTGCACCGCCTCGGTCTGCTCCGCAAGGTATTTCAATATGCGGTGCAGCGTGGCATATTTTGTTGCGGGGGATATAGCCGCATAGTCAATGTCGAGATTCAGCATCTCAGATATGTCCCGCTCCGCGACCGTGCCATTTTGGCACAGCCGCCACAGGACGCCCGCCCGGCCTATATCCGTCATGTGCCATTCCCCCGGCTGCATCAGCTGAAGCAGGCGCAGCGGGAAGCGGAAGCATTCGCCGAGCTTATTGCGCTTCCAGCGTATCAGATCCCTTTCGCCGTTTCTCACCCCGTTTACCTTTTCAACTACCAGCCAGTAAAACCGCCGCTTTATGAGATATTCCATTACAGGGTAGCGGGCCCAGTCCAATAAATACTTAATGATGTTCACGCCCAGCCCGGCGGCGTCCCCCGCTTCGTAATACAGTTCCGGCGTGGCGTACTGGAGATGCGTTCCCGCAACCGCCGCAGGCAGGCTCGCGTCGTAGAATTTATAACGGCCATCGTATATGTCGGATACATTTCTGTACCGTTTCCATTCTCCCAACGGCAAGCGTATGGCCTGCATATAGAAGTTTTCCTTATATTCGTGCTGCCATTTGGCGGTGTGCCGCTCACGGATAGCGTACCGTGCCACCTCCTGAAGCCATTCCTCCGGGCTCTCATATCGTGCGGAAGGGTCACGCTTTAAATGCCACAACCTTATAAATGTAGTCCTTCCGTCCGCGCCGAGTTGAGCCGCCGCAACATTATCCACAAATTCGGCCCTCCACGCCGCCCCGTCCTTCAGGAAGCAGTCCACCTTCGCCCCGCAGCTGGGGCATGTAGTAAGGTAGTATTGAGTGAACTTTCCTCTTACCTCTCTGCCGCAGGAATAACACAGGCCCCTGGTATTGCCACGCTTATATATGATGGTGTTGTCCCGGTCTATGACCTCCCGGCGCACCCAGCGTATAAAGCCTTCCGGCAGTTCTTCCGGACAAAGCTGCCAGTCGCAGTCAAGCAGTTCGCCACGCATTTCCATATCCCGCTGCTTCGCTGCAGCCTCGGTCTTCCTGATCCATGTATCGAGGTTATCGAGATAATGATTCTGCGTCACTTTGTCGCCCAGCCACGAGGCCAGCAGCTTTTCCTCCCGCTCAGATATATCGGGATAGCAGGTTGTCAGGTTTATTGCGGTGTTCTCCCGTATTGCCGCCGAGCGGACGGGACGGCCGGATATTTTCATATATGCCACGCAGTCCTGCCGCTTCTTAGAGCAGACCATCCGCACCATTTCTTCCTTTATCTGCCGCCAGCACCGCTGCTCGATATTCCGCTGCAGCGTCACCACCAGCAGCCTTTCATGATCCACAACCGGCGTATTAACGATGACGCGCACGTTTAACAGCGCATTCTTGTTTTCATATGGCTCTGGCCACGGCATCTTCCTGATTTGCTTTGGTATCTTGAGCATGGCTTCTCCTTTAGAAGAAGTCGCCGAAATCTACGTTGACTATCTTACGGCTCTGCAGCTCCGAAGCCGGTAGCGGGGTGACGGGCTCCATGCTGTCTATGCCGAAATACCTGTCCACAATGGCATACACCTCATCATCTCGCATTACGGCAACACTGCCCTGCTTGCGCGCTTTGGCAGTCTCCATTACCTTGTCCATAGCGTCCTTGAGGGTCCTGTCTTTTTTGAGCACCGCTTCTGCCGCCGCTACGTTGCCGCAGCGGTCTATAACATGCTGCCCTATTGCTTCAAGGTACAGGTCGTCGGGCTTTGCCTGCATCTCGGTGTTAATTTTGATGATCGCTTCCTGTATAGCGTTCATATGCCTTACCTCCTTTATTTCACTTTAAGTTTCTTGGCTCACGTTAAAGTTCTGGCTCCGGGTTATCCGGAGCTGCCCCTTGCTGGTGAGCTTTATCTTGGCGGTTATGCCGTCGCTGTCATCCACGGTTATGTGGTTCGCATCGCCGTCATATACCAGTGCAGCCGCCTCGTACACATAATCGCGCACATTTTCATTCATCACCGCAAGCCCTGACTCTTTCGCCGGCGGCCCAAACAGCGCGTCAATTATCTCTCGCGCGTTTTCAAGCGTTATCTTCCGCATTGCCGCCGCATCCTCCCGCCGCTGTTCAGCTTCCGCATACTTCTTGCTGTCCAGGCAACCACAGAACCGTGAGGCCAAATAATCAGCATCCCTGTCCTTATGGTTTTCGAAGCCGCGCAGCCACTGTACATTCACCATCTGCCCGCAAAAGCGGCATATGCCGGTCTCGCCGCCGGCTATATTGGGTTTTTCTTCCATGTTGCAGCCCTCTTTTTTCATATATTCATCACCCTGGCGATCCAGCGCAGGAAGCACCGAAAGCCACGGGAATGTTCGCTTAAAAATTCAAAGGCGCAGAACATCAGGCACATGCCCATGGGGTATGCCGCCAGCAGCAGAGCCACTTTCAGATATTCCATTGCCAATTCAAGGGTCATATGCGTTTCCTCCCCGCCTTTTTGCTGATGTGTTCCGTCCTTACATACAGGTTGATACTGCTGCTGTTGCCTTCGATACCGATTACCTCCGCATCCAGCAGCGGGCCTACGGTATCGTTCCGCCGGCGGGCGGTGTTCTCCCCCGGGGCAAGGTCCAGTACCATGCGCCCGAAGGGGGACTCATACAGCCGCACCCGCTGGGAGTTCATCAGGGTTATACGTGATATTACATCGCGTACCAACAGCATGGGCTTGTCCTCCTGTTCTGTCTGATACCCCGGGAGCTTGGGCCATCGGCAAATGCCCTCCTTCCCGGACGCACTGGGCCTGAATCCTATTTATGCTCGCCCAGCCGAGACCGCTAACGTGCTTGTGGTTATTCTTTATCAGGTCATATGGATCACCTCCGAGTCGAAAGGAGAAGGTAAGGGGCGGCGTTATGTGCAGTTTGCGGTATTGATCTAAAAACAGGAGGTAAGGAAGAATTTGCCCGCGCCCATCAGCCCGGCGGCGCAGGCTGTTTTGTGCCGCCCCTCGCCTTATCCTTTCGGCTGTGTTACGTCAACGGAGCCCGGGCGCTTGCGAGCTCCCCCGCATTGCGCCGCTGCATGGTTTTACGGGCCTCGTCCTGTGCAGCAATTCGGCCTACACGGCGCAGAGCCTCGGCAGCCTTCTCCGGAGTGAGCAGATCGTCATCGTGGTCAACTATGGTGGTGTTGCCTATTTTGTATGTCCTCACGATTGCCATGTTCTTCACCTCCGTTAAATGCTTATGCCGCCGGTGCTTGTACCTGTCTATTGCGTTCCGTTTTCTTTAAACATGTATTCCGTGGTTTTAATAGCCATTTCCAGTTCCAGTAGCATTGCTTCTTTGTTTTGTTTCGGATAGCCGGGGTCATTTTCGCCGTACCAGGGATTGAGAATATAACTGCCATTTTCTACGCCCATTTTCAGTTGCCTGAGGAAATTAAGCATTTCTTCTTTGGTAAAAAGTCGCATCTTATGGTCTCACCTCTGTATCCGGTAAAATCTCGGTGTGGAAAAACAGCTTGGAATGGTATGGGTCTGTATGAGTTCCAGTTATGTCCTCCACCACGTACATGGTGTAATCGTTGAGGTAAACACATGTTGCATTTATGCAACGTTTGAAGCAAAAAAAATTCTAACCATTTCAGGGTTCTCAATCGATTCCCCGCTGAAATGGAAGAATCTCTGTATTTCGTTTATTGTAAATTCCAAGTTGCCCTTACGCTTTCTGTAGAGCGTCGAGGCCTCCATGCCCATGGCCTTTGCAACAGCGCACAATTTGAATCCGCGATGTCTGCAATAATCGCAAAACGCCGTATCGTTAAACATCTGTTTTCGCCTCCGTTTTTTCTTGTTGCCTTTATGCAACATCATAGTACCATTTATATCGCTCATTGTCAACACCTTTTTGCAACATTTATGTTGCTATTTTGCATCAGTTGTGTTATTGTATTCTTAGAGGAGAATGGTATATGGAAATCAATGAATTAATTAAGAAACTGCGAACCGATGCTGGCAAGTCTTTAGAAGATGTTGCCAACGAAGTCGGTGTATCTCGTGCCACTGTTATGAGGTGGGAAAGTGGCTATATAAAAAATATGCGGCGTGATAAATTGGTGTCTCTTGCGCGAGCGTTGAATACAACTCCTGTTGTGCTTATGGGATTAGTCCCGTATGATCCAGACGCAAAGCCTACTCGCGACAGCGTTATCTCAAAATTAGAAAGCATTCTCGTTGAGGCCGGTTATTTAAAACCGGGAGAGCAGCTCACTCCGGAGTTATTGAACAGCATTAGTGTCGCGCTCGAAACAGCAATCGAGATTTACCGCAAAAATCATGAGTAGTTTGTCTACTTCCCTGTTTGTAGCGCAAATTTCCAATATCCTGTCTATTATGTCCATTGCTTACCTCCGAACACTTGTTCTTTTTCTCAATAATAACATATACAGAATAAAAAGAAAGGGGGAATTTGTTCAAAAGTACCGTAATAGGGATTGTGCTCGATGATGTTGCACAAAACGTGTATTAGATTTGTCTGACCGACAGGCGGGCTGGCTATAGGCCGCGAATGTCGGTTCTGGGTTTATAAATCGACATTGACATGGGAGGATATTATGGGACAGGTTTTAAAAATCATCTTTATGCTTATACCGATACTGTTTGGACGGATTTATGCGGGATGGCCAATATGGCTTAATACCATCTTGTTCCTCGCTATGTTATTTATACCGTTCTTTGGTTTTATAATTGAAGGCGCTGCGTGGATTTTTGCTCTCATTGAGGTAGCGAAAGCTCCTTTCACCTTAGTGTCCTTGCTCTTTTACATATTATTTTTATTTTATGTATATTCCGTTGTTGTGGCCTTGAAGGAGCGGTGATATGAAGCGGATTGTTTTTATTGTTGTAATAGTTGCTTTGTCGGCTATGGGTTGTATGGGTCCGGGAGAGGAATCGATGATTAAGCAGGCCGAGGAACGGCAGGAAAAGCAATCGGCTTATTACGAGGGATACTGGGAAGGTTATGATGCTGCCCGACGGGAAATCACGTCTGGCTATAGTGACGGCTATGACGAAGGATACGAAGAGGGATACGAAGAAGCTAAAAGGCGGTTTTATGATTCCGGTTATGTGGATGGTCACCATGCCGGTTATGATGATGGATGGACAGCAAGAGACGAAGGCCGCGAATACGAGAACGACTTCGAATTATAAAAGAATCCCCCCGGCGTTGGTACACCAAGGGCGGCGGTATGCGGTTTACAATTTCAGAATACTGTTTGGAGGGTTTTTTATGGATAATCAGCAATTAGAGAAATATAACGAACAAACCTTTGAAAGGATTAAGCACATAGATGATAACGGTCAAGAGTTCTGGTACGCGCGTGAACTTGCTAAAATTCTTGAATACTTAGATTGGCGAAATTTTGAAAATGCTATTTTTAAAGCTATGGAAGCATGTGAGAACAGCAAAAATGAAATTGTCAATAACTTTGGTGAGATCACCAGCATAATAAAATTCGGAAAAAACGCCCAACGAGAGATTAAAGACTATAAGCTTTCCCGATATGCCTGTTATTTAATCGTAATGAATGGGGATCCGCGGAAAGAGGTCATTGCCGTTGGCCAAACCTATTTCGCCGTAAAGGCACGCCAGCAAGAACTTATAGACCGCTATGATGAACTTACAGAAGAGCAAAAGAGGTTGGCTATTCGCTATGAAATGAAACAGCATAATACCTCACTGGCCGAAGCCGCTCACGATGCGGGTGTCATAGAAAAGCGGGATTATGCAGTATTTCAAAACAAAGGTTATCAAGGTCTGTATGGCGGTTTAGGGGTTAAAGAAATTCATGCCAAAAAGGGACTAAAGAAAAGCCAGAAGATACTTGACCACATGGGCAGCACCGAACTTGCTGCCAATCTCTTCCGTGCCACACAAACGGAAGAGAAACTGCGTCGCGATAGCATACAGGGAAAAGCCGCCGCCAATCAAACGCACTATGAAGTTGGTAAAAAGGTTCGTGAAACCATTGCCGAATTAGGCGGTACCATGCCCGAAGATTTGCCCACCCCAGAAAAAAGCATAAAACAGATAGAAAAAGAGCATAAGAAAGCTTCTATTGAAATTGATGAATAGTAAAGCGATTGCATCTATCATTGGTTAGCTTGCTTATAGTTTATAAGCATTTGAGGTGATTTTTGTGTACTGCATTTATTTAAGAAAATCCCGTGCCGATATGGAGGCCGAGGCCAGAGGCGAAGGTGAGACTCTCGCCAGGCATAAGCGTATCCTTACCGAGCTGGCACAGCGGCGGGATCTGGAGATAGGTGAGATATACCAGGAGGTAGTATCCGGCGAATCACTCGCCGCGCGAGCTGAAGCCCAGCGTATGCTGTCTGACGTGCAGGCCGGCATGTGGGAGGGCGTACTTGTGATGGAGATAGAGCGATTAGCCCGCGGCGATACCATCGACCAAGGCATAGTGATGAACACCATCAAGTATTCAGGCACCAAGATAATCACACCCACCAAAACCTACGACCCCAATAACGAATTTGACGAAGAGTATGTGGAATTCTCCCTGTTCATGAGCCGCAGGGAATATAAAACCATAGCCCGCCGCATGAACGCCGGACGCATAGCCTCCGTAAAGGAAGGCAATTATATAGGCTCTCGCCCTCCCTATGGCTACGATAAGGTCAAGGACGACAAATCCTTTACCCTTGCCCCGAACCCCGCCGAATCCGATATCGTGCGCAGCATATTCAGTTGGTACGTCCACGGCTGCATAAATGAAAATGGCGAACTTGAGCGAATTGGAATATCCAAGATCGCTCGCAAGCTGAACGATATGCACGCCCCAACCCGCAAGGGCGGCGCCTGGGTAACGGCCACCATACGGGATATGATAAAAAATCCGGTATACATTGGTAAGATACGTTGGAACTGGCGCAAGGGAGTAACGCAGTTTAAGGACGGTAAAAAGACCGTTGCCCGCCCGCACAGCCCGGAAGATTCCTGGCTGCTTGTAGATGGCCGGCACGTACCGCTCGTAGATGAAGATACATGGAATGCCGCTCAATCCATTATAGCTGACAATCGCCCCGCCACCGTTCCCGGCAACCGCGAAATGCAGAATCCCCTTGCCGGCCTTATGGTATGTGGCAAGTGCGGCCGCAAGATGGTCAGGCGTCCATATAGCAACCGTGAACAGCCTCCCTCCCTTATCTGCTCCTGCAATGCCTGCGATAACGTCAGCGCTGCGCTGCACCTGGTAGAGGAGCGCATAATCGAGGCGCTGGCTTTCTGGCTAAAGAACAACGCCATCAAATACGAAAGCGCTAAGCCTGCGGCCACCGATGAAGAGCAGGCCGCCATAAGCATCTTAAATGCGGAAATCACCGAGCTGGAGAAGCAGCGCAAGAATCTCTTCGGTTTTCTTGAGCGCGGCATATACTCTGAGGCGGAATTCCGTGAGCGCCGGGCAGACATCGATGCTCAGATAACTGCTCTGCGTGAAGATGTAAAGACACTGGGAGATAAGATAATATTAAAAGAGACCTACAACGAAGCTATTCGCAATGAGGTCCCGAAGATACGCACCGTAGTGGAGACCTACTCCAGCCTAAGCTCTGCCAGGGCTAAGAACGATATGCTCAAGGAAGTGCTTTCAAAGGTAGTATATACAAGAGACAAGGGTGGGCGCTGGTCCGGCCTGTGCGATAACTTCGTTCTCGACCTTTACCATAAGATACCCACACCTTCCCCTGAACTGCTGCAGAGATGGGATAATCATATCCAAGTTGTGGGTACAGACGAAATCGCCCACTGGGAAATGATAGGAACCATGATCCATCAGTGCCTGCGCGATGCTACACTAAAGGACATTGAAGCCGCGGGACTAATGGGTTACTACACCATGCACTCCAAGGGCGTATACCCTGCCGACCCCAACGGTGTTCCCTTCACTGCGGCCTATTTGCAGTGCACAGGCGACCCAATAGCCGATATTACTGAGGACATGGCAGCAGATGCTGCTATGTCAAAAAGGCAACATTTTGCGCAAAAAAAGAAGAACTGCCCCGCATGGCAGTGCTTCTTTCTCCGCTGTATTAATAAGTAAGAAATAAGAATAAGAGGTTTTTGTTTCAGCCGGTTCTTTATCTGCATCTATAATAGCACTTATTTTGACTTATTACAAATACACAGGTGTGATGTTATGTTGGCTGTTATCGTTTTTATCAATTATATTTCTTTCTATGCCAGATCATGTCCTAAGAGTCGCACGAAGTCTGTCCGTCTTAAGCAGCAAGTCCAGGCCTTCCTCTGCGCTGCGCACCAATACATCGCTGTGAGCTATCAGGCCGGCACACACTCCCTCGCCGTCCATGATGGCAATGGACAAATCCGCTATATCAAACATCTTTATATCGTTGAATCCATTGCCTACGCAGGCAACCTTGCCGCCAAGGGCGCGCACTATCTCTTCCTTACATTCTGCGGCGTTAGCCCTTGGGAATGTCTTCACCTCGGCACCTAAGCCGTCGCATTGTGACCTTACCGTGCCATAGGTATCGGCTGTAAGCACGTAAACATGAGCACTCTTACAAAGCTCCCTTATTCGCCATGCCGCGCCTTCTATGAGCTGCCCGTCAAGGGCTATGGTGCCGTTGTAATCCAGCACTACATGCTCTATCTCTATGATCTCCCGTCCGGGTACGTCTATCCTTATCATGCTTTCTCCCTATCCGTATATTCCCGCAAGGAATTCGCGGGTGAGCTGCTGTTTGGGCAGCTCAAAGACTTCAGCTGCTGATCCATTCTCTATTAGCCTGCCATCGAATATCACAGCAACTTCGTCCGCTATACGCTTTGCCTGAGCGATGTTGTGGGTCACTATCACTATGGAGTAATCCTTCTTCATTTCCGACAGCATATCCTCTATTACTGCGCTTTCCAGTTCCTTCCTGCCGGTTTTACCGTAGTATTTTAACCCGTAAGTCATGTTTTTGTAAATGGAAAACGGGAATGGCGACGGACTCTGGAACACCAGGCCCACCCTGCGGCATCAGTCAAATGGGCGCGTTCATAAGCGGCGAATATCTGTTTCACGATAATACCATCGCGTCCGATATTGATAACGTTCATACAAACAATAACAAAACAGGCGTTATCGACAAGGCCGATAACGCCGTATCCCTAACAATACTTATCCCTATGCGCCTTCATCTGCCCCTCCAGCGGAACGATATCGTGATACTCCGCCCCGGAGGCTTTTATGGCTTCTCTGGCTTCGTCGATGTGCTCCTTTTCGATGAGCAGCGACATGCCGCAGGAAAGCTCCCCCTGTATGCAGCGGGGCGCAGGCGCTATCCTGTTCTGCACCCCGGCGCCATCCAGTATGCCGTGCAGCTTCAGCCCCTGCTCATAGTTTGCAAAGAGCACATAGTACCTTACGTCGGACATTATCTGTTGTTGAGCATCTCTATGAACGCGCCTATGCGGGTGCGGAGCTGCTCGGCGTCGGTATCGGTATAGTCCGTTTCAAGGCCGAGCACCGGTACTCCGGCTTCCTTGAGGGCGCGGGCCACGCTGTACTTCTCGGTATCATACAGGCAGCAGAACTTCAGGCTGCAGTCGATAACGCCGTCCACCTTGTATTCCTTCACCATCCTGAGCAGATCGTCTATGCGGCCATGGTTCGGGGTGAAGCAGGCGCAGTTGGTCTTCATGTACCGCTCGGACAGCGCCATGAACTGGTCGTCCAGCGTGGTCTTGGTCTCGTCCACCAGGTTCTCAAAATAGCGGGTGCCGGTGCACATCTCCTCACATACCACCGCCGCGCCGCTGGTCTCTATTATGTTATGCAGCTTCCAGTTGGGTACCGCCATGGGCGTGCCGGTGACGAGTATGCGCTTGGTGCCCTCGGGAACTACGGATACGCCGTCCTTTATGCGCTGCTCCAGCTCGTCCGCCAGCCTGTTGCACATCTCCGCGCAGCGGACGGGATCGTCGAAGAAGGATATCTGCGTCATGAGCAGCACGTCGCGTCCCGATATGGGCAGGCATTCGGACTTGCGCGCATTATATACCCTCGCCATGGCCTTGCGCTTGTTGTTTATTATCCTGATCGCCTCGCCCAGCTTTTCGGGGGTTATGCTGTTTCCGGTGAACTCCTCCACCTTCTTCGCAAACTCCGCTATCTCGTCCTTCCATTTGATTATATCCTTCTCGCGCTTCATCTGGGGGACATCCATTACATACATGGGAACGTCCTCGCCCAGTATCTCATACGCCTTCTTTTTGGCGTCGCAGGTGGTCTCGCCGACGTACATATCCGCTATGCGGAAGAAGGGGCAGGTGCGGCCGAGGCGGGCGCCTACGGAGGCCTTTACGAGAGGGCAGGTGCTCTTGGGCAGCACTGTCTCGCCGCCCGGTACCCAGAACTGGCTGCCGCCGCAGAGCCCTGTGACTATGCCGTTTGCGGCTATGACGACCTCGTCCGGCACATACACGCAGAAGGTGCCGAATACCTTTCGGCCTTCCTTTTGCGCGGCTATGAGCTCGGCGGGGCGGATACCGTGTACCTCGGATATTACCAGATCCCAGAAATCCATGGCCTTCGGCCTGTTCTTCTGGGTAAGAAAAACATCCCCTACCGCCGTAGGCAGCACCTGACAGAGCATATCATGGCTTTCGAGATCCATTCCCAGGTCTTTCCACATCTGTACATAATCTGACATTAGAGTACCTCCATATGATTTGTTTTTTGCTTTTGATTTTTGATGACGCGGATGATAGGCGGCGCACACGCGCCTCAATAATGCTATTATACCATCGCGCCCGATATTGATAAAATTCATACAAATGATAACATAACGGGCGTTATGGCCCATGCCGATAACGCCCGATGGTAAATACCTTTTCTTTTCACCTCGCTGCCTATCCGCGTATGAAGGTAGCGTCATATGACTATTTCGTATGCGCCGTCCGTAGCTATCCCCGCCTGCTCGGCAGCTTCTATAAGCTCCTTTTTATTTTCCACCGGCGCACGCCAGCTCATTCCGCAGCCGGCGGTTATCTCCCGGGGTACGGGTATAAGCCGCCCCGGCAATCCCTTTTCGGTACAGAGACTCTCCATGGCCATGGCGGCCGTAGTTGTATGGAAGGTTATTATAAGCCAAAGCTTCTTTTCTCTCATTTTGCAAGCTCCGCTACCGCTCTTACCGCTTCATCAATCTCTTCCTCTGTATTGTAAAAAGAAAAGCTGAACCGCACCGCACCTACTTCAGCCGTGCCGAGGGCCTTATGCATTCGAGGCGCGCAGTGGGCTCCAGGTCGGGTGGCTATGCCGTAGCCCTGCGAAAGCTCATAAGACACCTCTCCGGACTCATAATCCCGTATGTTAAGCGCGACTATAGCGGTCCTGTCCTTTGTAAAGTCGCCATAGACCGTGACGCCCTCGATATTCTTCACTCCCTCATAAAAGCGCAGCATAAGCGAGCGCTCCTTCGCATGTATATTTTCCACGCCGGTCTCGGATATAAACTTTGCCGCAGCTCCAAGTCCTGCTATACCGTGGCCGTTCAGCGTTCCCGCCTCCAGACGGGTGGGGTACTCGGCCGGGTGCGTCCTGCTGTAGGACTGTACTCCGGAACCTCCCACCTTAAAGGGGCGTATCTCTATACCCTCTTTAACGCATATACCGCCGGTACCCTGCGGGCCCATAAGCCCTTTGTGCCCGGTAAAGCACAGCACGTCTATGCCCATTTTTTTCATATCGATGGGCCAGCAGCCCGCCGTCTGAGAAGCATCCACTATCACTAACGCGCCGTGGCTGTGGGCTGTTTTTGCTATGCGCTCTATATCCAGCACGGTTCCCGTAAGATTTGAAGCGTTGGTGCATACTACGGCCCTTGTATTTGGCTTCATGAGCCTCTCGAAGTCCGCATAATCCACATTGCCAAACTTATCCGCCGGCACAAAGCTCAGCTCTGCACCATGCTCCGCCTCAAGGCGGTAAAGGGGCCTCAGCACGGAATTGTGCTCAAGGTCAGTCGATATCACATGGTCGCCCGGGTCGATAAGCCCGTTTATAGCCATGTTCAGCGCCTCGGTGGAGTTCGCAGTGAAGGCCACATGGTCCACCCGCGGGCAACCGAAAAGCGACGCCAGCCTTACGCGGGCGTCGTATACGGTACGGGCAGCGTCAAGGGCCTCCTCATGGGTGCCCCTGGCGCAGTTGCCCATCGATTGCATTGCATGTACTACCGCGTCTATTACCTGCTGAGGCTTATGTAGGGTAGTTGCGGCATTGTCGAGATATATCACGGTTTGATGACCTTTCCGGCCTTAGCCAGAGTTTCTACTATTACGTACATATTGGTGACGCTGCCTACCGCCAGTTTATCGGCAAGGCCGTAGAAGTTAAGGCAGGTGCCGCAGGTGAGTATCTGCACACCCTGAGCTTCCATGCTCCTGAGGTCCTCCAGCAATACGGAACCCTCGGTAGTGAGCTTGGCGCCGCCGTTGTAGAACAGTATGGTCTTGGGCAGGGTCTCCAGCTGGGATACGGCATAAATGAAGCCCTTCATAAGTGTGCGGCCCAGATCATCGGAGCCCCGGCCCATTGCATCTGTATCTATTGCAACCACGAAATCGCCCCTGCTATCGACATGGCAGGAAAGATCCTCGCCGCCCATGGTCAGGGGGCCGTTCACTTCCATAGTAATGGCAAAAAGATTATCTCCCAGCTTTTCGCTCCTGCTCTTGAGGCCCTTGCTGTCGGCAAGGCGGGTAAGGTTCTGTATGGCTATCTCATTGTCAACCTGTACCTCAAGGGTGCCTGCTTCCTTGAACTCGCCAAGAGCCTTGGTAGCCTTTACTACCGGTATTGGGCATTGATCGCCTACCGCGTTTACTTTTACGTTTGCCATTTTGTTATTCCTCCTTAAGTGGTTTCTTGTTATTCTTGTTCTGCTTCGGCTTTTCGCCGCTGCGGTTCCTTACGTAATTCAAAAATGCCTGTTCCGTCTGGGTAAAGCTACGGTTCTTGAGGTAGGCGATGTATATGTCGCGATACGGCCCGTCTTCCTCAAGATCAAAGCACAGCACCCGGCCGTCACGTATGGCGTCCGCCGCCGCTCGCTCTGAAAGTATGGTGGTGCCCTTTCCGGCAGCTACCATGCTCTTTATCCCCTCAATGTTGTTCATGTAGCCGGCCACGTTAAGATCCGCCGAGGACATACCTATGCTCTTGAGATAGTTATCCGTCTCCCGGCGAGTGCCGCTGCCGCTCTCACGCATTATCATTGGCCACTCCAGCAGCTCCTTGCCCAGCACGCCCATTTCCTTTTTTTCGGCAAACTCTTTATTATTTGGGGTAATCAGCACCATTCTGTCGCGGCAGACGGTATGATAGCTGAATATGGTCTTGCGGCTGCTGGTTCCTACAAACGCAAACACAGCCTCGCCGTTTTGCAGCCGCTCAAGGGCAAAGGAACTGTCTCCGTCAAGAACGGAGAACCTGCATTCCGGCCTGATATCGGAAAATCCCGTCATTATGCCCGGCAGTATGTAGCTCGAAGGCACCGTAGAGGCGGCAATGGATATGAGGGGCTGGTCGGCCTCCTCCTTGCGGAACATATTTTGCAGCATTTCCGCCTGATTGATTATTATCTGGGCTGCGCGATATGCCCGCTGCCCTTCCTCCGTCAGCTCTATGTTCTTCTTTTCGCGGCGCTTTATGAGCGTCACCTGAAGCGACTGTTCCAGCTGTGCCACATGACTGCTTATGGTAGACTGGCTCAAAAACAGCTCGTCCCCAGCCTTTGAGAAGCTTCTGTGCTCCGCTACCTTTATAAATGCCTCGAGTTGCCGAAGGCTGATGTCCATATCAAACCCACCTTGTCCTTAATCTCATATAGTATACAACAACGCAAATTCTTTTCCTATCAGTTATTCATTCGAATTCCAGATAATGCGATATTTGTTATCTATTATGTCAATATCACAAACTGACAGCAATCCATATTATAACCGGCATTCTACCCTAATATTTTATATACAGGAGGTGTTGTTTTTTGGCAAAATCACCCATGTGCAAAAGCGTATTTAAAAATGGCCGGTCCCCGGATAAAAAGCTGTTTGCGGAAAAATGGCTGCAAATGCTCAACAAAAGGCGCAGTATATGAGGGCCGCCATATACTGCCGGCTGTCCGAGGAGGATAAGGGCAAGGCCGATGGCGCGGACAGCGGAAGCATACAAAACCAGAAGATGCTGCTCACTCAGTACGCTGACGCGCAAGGCTGGGAGATATACGATATATACAGCGACGACGACTATGCCGGTGCGGACAGGAATAGGCCGGAATTCAACAGGCTCTTGCGGGATGCGGAAGCAAAGCGCTTCGGCATAGTGCTGTGCAAGACCCAGTCCCGCTTTACCCGGGAGCTGGAGCTGGTAGAAAAGTACATACACGGCCTGTTCCCCGTTTGGGGCATACGCTTCGTAAGCGTGGCGGACAACTGCGATACCGACGATCCGGGCAACAAAAAGACGCGCCAGATAAACGGCCTCGTGAACGAGTGGTATCTCGAGGACATGTCCGAGAGCATAAAGAGCGTACTGAACAGCCGAAGAAGTCTTGGGCTGCACATAGGTTCTTCCGCGCCCTACGGCTACGCCAAGGATCCGGCTCAAAAAGGGCACCTCATCATCGATGAGGAAAAGGCCTTTACAGTACGGGAAGTATTCTCGTTATTCGCCAATGGCCAAGGAAAAACGTCTATAGCCCGGGAGCTCAACGCCCGGGGCATACCCTCCCCCGGCGGCGGGCTGTGGCAGTATGCCACGATATCCCGCATGCTCCAAAACGAGGTCTACATCGGCCATATGGTTCAGGGCAGGTACGGCAGCGTATCCTACAAGACCAAGCGCAACATGCCAAAACCCCCGGAACTGTGGTTCAGGGTGGAAAACACCCACGAGGCAATAATAGATGAAAAGCAATGGCAGACCGTTCAGCGGCTCATATCCGAAAAATCGCGTCCCTTCGCCGGCAATAAGGCAGGCGCTTTTGCCGGCAGGGTTTACTGCGCCTGCTGCGGCAGTCCCATGCGCTCCGCAAGGAGCCACGGCGAAAGCTACCTTCGATGCAGCCGCCGCTATATATCAAAGGCGGCCTGTCCCGGTGGTTTTATATCCGTAAAGCGTCTGGAGCATACCGTGCTGTGTGAGCTTAACCGGCTCGCCTCAGAACACCTCGATGCGGATATGCTAAAAGAACGATGCATTCAGTGCAGCAGTTCCCGGCAGATACAGCTGTCGAAGCGCATTTCAAAGCTGCAGGGACGCATCGATATGTATTCCGAAGCCATGGCAAAGCTTTACCTCCACAGGGCGGAAGGCTCCATAAGCGAGGCTGACTTTTCAGATACCCTCAAACGCATTTCGTCTGAAAAGCAGCGGCTTATGCAGGCCGCTGCAAGCGGTACGGCAGAGCTGAAGCAAATCAGCCCCTCATCGGCAAATGAAGATCTCCCGGTACTGCTCAATGCTCTGGACAACGCTTCCGCAGAAACACTGATAGAGCGCATATATATAGGAAGGCGCTCGACCGGCAGCTGGGAGGTCCCTGTGGAAATACACTGGAGCTTTTAATACAGCTGCAAAAATGTTGCCTTTTTGATACAGCAGCAGAGCAGAAGGCAAGAGCAACATATGAACACCTGATGGTGCTCACGGACGACCCTGCCATAATTAACCCCCTGCGCTTTCTGCGGGAACGCGAAATAGTTCACTTCCAGCGCTTCGGCGAGTGCCTGAACATTCTGCAAAGCAGCATAACCGCCGGCCTTACCCTAAACATGGGCCCGGCCAATAATCCCTGCGCAGATATGTAATATTCGCCTTAAGCTCGGCAGCGCGTGACGCTGCCCTGCAAAAATGTCGATATTAAAGGGGTCCCGCTTTTATCGGGCGGGGCCCTACAGAGTGTCGAAAAAGTGGCTAAAGACCACTTTTTCGAGTTTTTGCGGGTTTTGCCTCTCACATTCGTTCCCGAGCGGCAAAACCCGTAAAGTGCGAAAACCTCCGGTTTTCATCCGTTTTGACGCACATGTCGTCAAAGCCGGAATTAACTTAAGGGGCTGCGGCCCCTTAACAACCCCACGGTTTTTCGACAGACTGAAGGGGCTCCGCTTTTTAGGCGGCGCCCCCTAACCTGTCTGAGCAGAAGCTTACGACAGCAGTATCCTATCGGATTCTACCTGCTTGCCCGCTATCTCGGCGAACTTTTCCATCAGCTGCTGCTTGGTCAGCTTTTTCTTTTCTTCGCCCTCCACGTCGAGTATTATATGCCCCTCGTTCATCATGATGAGCCTCGTGCCATGGTTTATGGCGTCCTTCATATTGTGAGTTATCATCAGTGCGGTAAGGCCGTTCTCCCTGATGATGCTGTCGGATATGTCCAGCACCTTCTTGGCGGTGGCGGGGTCTAGGGCGGCGGTGTGCTCGTCGAGGAGCAAAAGCTTCGGCTTTTGCAGCGACGCCATGAGCAGCGTCAGCGCCTGACGCTGACCGCCGGAGAGCAGGCCCACCTTAGCCGTCATTCTGTCCTCAAGGCCGAGACCCAGGCCCTTCAGCCTGTCCCGGTACTGTTCCCGCTCGGCCTTTGTGACGCCCCAGCGCAGCCCGCGGCGCCTGCCGCGGCGCATTGCCAGCGCCAGGTTCTCCTCTATCTGCATATTTGGCGCGGTACCGAGCATCGGGTCCTGAAATACGCGGCCTATATACGCGGCGCGCTTATGCTCGCATTCACCCGTAACGTTTATGCCGTCGATGGTGATGGAGCCGCTGTCCACAGGCCATACGCCGGCTATGGCGTTGAGCATGGTGGACTTGCCCGCGCCGTTGCCGCCTATCACCGTTACAAAGTCGCCCGGTTTAAGGGTCAACGATAGGTTTTGCAGCGCTTTTTTTTCGTTTATTGTACCCGGATTGAAGGTCTTACATATATTGTCCAGCTTCAGCATATCTACTCTCCCCTTTCATCAGGCCTTTCCATTGAGGCTGCGCTTACCCGCCATCTTGAAGGAACTCTTTCGCTCCGCCTGTATATGGGGCACCGCAAGGAATACGGCTACTATTATGGCGGTAAAAAGCTTCAGGTCGTTTGGATCAAGCTTGAGCCACAGTATTATCACCATTACGATGTAGTACACTATGCCTCCGACTATCACAAACAGCAGCCTCATGTAAAACTCACAGCCCTTGCGGAACGCGGCATCGCACAGAACCTCTCCGATTATTATGGCAGCAAGGCCTATAACGATGGAGCCCCTGCCCATGTTTACATCGGCAAAGCCCTGATACTGGGCCATAAGTCCTCCCGAGAGAGCCACCATTCCGTTTGAAAGGGCAAGGCCGATGAGCTTCATGTTATCGGTGTTTATGCCCTGGGCCCTGCTCATGTTGGGGTTTGAGCCGGTGGCGCGGATAGCCGAGCCCTGCTCTGTACCGAAGTACCAGTACATTACCGCTACTATGGCCACAGCTAACACAGTGCCTGTCAATATGGCTTTGGGTACGCTGCGCATGGTGATGAGCAGCTTGAAGGTATCCGGATTAGCTGAGCGGTTTGCGGACATGCCCATTATGCGGAGGTTGATGGAGTACAGCGCAAACTGGGTGAGTATGCCTGAAAGTATGGCGGGAATACCAAGTCTGGTGTGCAGCACTCCTGTGCATAGCCCTGCAGCAGTTCCTGCGAGAAGGGCCGCTATCAGCGCGGCCCAGGCAGGACAGCCAGAGGTTATGAGCATTATGGCTACTGCGCCGCCGGTTGCGAAGGAACCGTCCACCGTAAGGTCCGCAATATCCAGCAACCGGAAGGTAATGTACAGGCCAAGTGCCATTATGCCCCAAATTATTCCCTGGGCAATACCGCCCGGCATTCTGGATATCAGGTTGGCGATACTGGGAAGCCCCAAACAAACCGCTGCGTTCATCTCATTTCTCCTCTTGCTCTGTCTTATTTCTTTTTAGTTCTTCCTGTTAATCCTCTATGGCGGCATATCCCTCGGGGATAGTTACGTTCAACTTTTCAGCCATATCCTTGTTGAACTTCTTTACGGGGCCCTGGAAGTATTCTACAGGCATCTCGGAGATATTGGCCTCGCCCTTGAGTATTTTAACTGCCATTTCACCGGTGGTGCGGCCAAGGTCGTAGTAATTGATGGACAGGGTAGCCAAGCCGCAGCCCTTGCAGATGCCTTCTTCGCCCGCTATCACAGGTACGCCGGCGGGAACAGTAACGGCCGCTATGGCCTCGGTGCAGGAGGCGGCGGTGTTATCGGTAGGAATGTACAGAACGTCGCTCTCGGCAACAGCGCTGGTGGTTACGGTGGATACATCGTTGGAATCTGCGAAGGTGAATATATTTACGGTCAGGCCGTCAGCTTCGAGGCATTCCTTCACAACGTTTGCCTGGTATACGGAGTTAGGCTCGCCGGAGCAGTAGAGTATGCCCACCGTCTTTGCATCGGGGAACAGCTCCTTTACCATTGCCGCCTGCTGATCCAGAGGAGCCAGATCGGAGGTGCCGGATACGTTGCCGCCCACGGTACCGGAGAAGTCGGAAATACTCAGCGCAACGCCGTACTCGGTAACGGAAGTGCCCAGTATGGGTATGGTATTGGTAGCCGCTACAGCCGCCTGAAGGGCAGGAGTGGCGTTTGCCATTATAAGGTCTACCCCGGACGAAACGAAGCCGTTCACAATGGGAGCGCAGGTGGGTATATCGTTGGAGGCGTTGCCCTCCTCGATGGTCACGCTGTCGCCCAGCTGCTCGGTGAGCACATCCTTGAAGCCCTGTGTGGCAGCGTCAAGAGCGGGATGCTGAACCAGCTGGCAAATGCCTACGGTATAGCTCTGCTTCTCCTCCGCGGGAGCGGCAGTCTGCTCGGTCTGCTCTGCGGTGGCCGCAGGTTCAGTGGTCGCTTCGGGTGCGGAGCTGCAGGCGGTGAGGCCCAGCAGCATAAGTGCCGCCATCAGTATAGCGAGTGTCTTTTTCATGGTTTTTTCCTCCTGAAAATTAAATTTTCTAAAATATAACAAAAAGGCCGTATGAGCGGTTGCTCATGCGGCCTTTTTATCATCGTAAGCTTTATCTGTTCGCCTTCGACGCGCAGCACAAACAACCATTACCTGTGGCATAAAAGTAATAGTAATAAATGCCGGCGTTCTTTATAGCAGCGAACATCTTCATCTTCTTACGCATCCCTTCTCAAATGTTGGGTACATTCTACTCCGTGTTTTTCAAGCTGTCAATACCTTTTTCAAAAATAATATATTATTTATTTTTATACAATATCCGTCTCTAATTATACCAGCGTCATATATTCCTCAAACACCGGCAGCAGCACGTCCGCCTCCTTTGGGGAGTATCTTGGGGATATGGCTACGGACATAAAATCATACTTCTCCTCTGCCTTAAACCCATTATAATCCTCATATACATTAAATGGTATCACCGGCTCTTTGCCGTTTATGCCCAGAGAAAGGGCAGCGGTAAAAGAGCTCAGCTGTATTGAATCTGCCTTGCCCGGCACGAGTATTTCCTTTGGTATATCGGGTAGGGAGCTTGGATTACGCACATTTTCCAAAGAGGATATCCACCTGAAGGCCAGAGCGAAAAGCAGATAATTCGCCTCGTCCAGCTCGTTGAGCCTTCTGTACTTTTCCGCGTCTGCCCGTTTGTCGTATCTTATAGGCAGCACGCCGTTGAGCACATACCCCGGTCCGGGATAGCCTATGCCAAGGTCGCTGTGTGCGTCGATGTGCGTCACATCAAAGGGGGCTGTAAGCCGCTTTGCTTCCAGCATATCCCGCCACAGCTCCAGCGCAGAGTCATGTGTCTCAAATATCCTGCCGGGTATGGGCCTGTCCTTGCTCAATCCGCAATTGCCCTCAAGAAAGCGCCGCACTCGCCCGCTTTCCCACGGCTCATGGCCAAAAAGCTCCGGCCGCCTGCCCTTATCGGCCAGAGGACAGCAGCCCGCAAGGAAAAAGTCCAGATCAATATCCAGTACCCGCACAGAAATACCCTCCTTAAAATCATTACAGTTATTATGATACCATCGTTTGGGCGATATGGCAAAAGGTTGACTTTGCCCCGCAAATGCGCTAACCTTTGAGGTGAACAAAATAAACTGTTTTCGGGAGGATATTATGACCCCAAGGGAACGTTTTCTTCATTATGTAACATACTACACCACGTCCGATGATTTTTCCGAGACCGCCCCCTCTACCGAGCGTCAGAAGGAGCTTATCCGCGAGCTTGCCCGCGAGATGGAGGAGCTTGGCTTAAAGGACATATCCTTTGACTCCAACAGCAACGTATACGGCACGCTGCCCGCCAACGTTAAAGGTGCGCCTTCCATCGCGCTCATAGCCCATGTGGACACCGCCCCGGACGCGCCCGGCGAAAACGTCCGTCCTGCTGTTATCACCTGCCCGGAGGGCGAGTTTACCTTGGAATCCGGCGTAGTCATGAATGAAGCCCTCTGCCCCGGCCTCTCCAAGCATGTGGGCGAGGAGCTGATAGTCACCGACGGCACAACGCTGCTCGGCGCCGATGACAAGGCGGGCGTGGCGGAGATAATGTCAGCCGTTGAAAGGCTCATGGAGAGCGGCAGGCCCCACGGGGAAGTAAAGGTCATATTCACCACCGACGAGGAGGTAGGACGGGGCGCAGAGGGCATAGACGTAAAGGCTTTGGGCTGTGACTTCGGCTACACCGTGGACGGCGGACCCATAGGCGAGATAGAATACGAAAACTTCAACGCCGCCTCCGCCGTGCTCACTGTTCACGGCGTGGGCGTACACCCCGGTGAGGCAAAGGACGTAATGGTCAACGCCGCCACCGTCGCAATAGAGTTCCACGATATGCTGCCCAAGACTGAGGTGCCGGAGAACACCTGCGGCTATCAGGGCTTCTTCCACCTGCACGATATGCAGGGCAGCGTGACCGAGGCTACCCTCCGCTACATAATCCGCGACCACGACGCAAAGAGCTTTGAGGCCCGCAAAGCGCTGTTCCTCGCCCTCGCCTCCGAGATAAACCGCCGCTACGGCGAAGGCACTGCCGTGGCCACCGTCAAGGACAGCTACTACAACATGAAGGAAAAGATAGAGCCCCATATTCAGCTCATCCACAAGGCCATAGCCGCCTTTGAAAAGAACGGCATACCCGCCCGCACCGTGCCCATACGGGGCGGCACGGACGGCGCACATCTCTCATGGGAAGGGCTGCCCTGCCCCAACCTGCCCACCGGCGGCTACAACTACCACGGCGTGCGGGAATGGATACCCGCAAGGAGCCTGGATCAGATAACCGATGTGCTGGTGGATCTCGTCATGAGCTTTGCCGAATAAATATGCAATAATTAAGGGACTGCAACAGCAGTCCCTTAATTTATTTTTCCCACTCCAGCCGTAGCCTGAGCTTATTCAAGGGCTTCAGCTCCTTGTCCGCATAGAGCCCGTCGGAGCGCATCAGGGAGCAAAGCAGCCCCATCATCGCCATATTCACCACAAGCGACGTGTTGCCGTAGGAAAGGAAGGGCAGCGGCAGCCAGCTTATAACCGTAATGCCGCAGTTGCCGAGTATGTATTGCACCGCCTGCATAAAAAGCGACGCGCAGATACCGCAGCCCATGATCTTGCCGAACAGGCTCGTAAGCTTCAGCGCCTTAAAGAACAGCATCGCTATGAGCCCTATCAGCACCGCGGCTATTATCAGGGCTATCACCCAGCCGTAACGGTGGGCTATTGTGGTGAGCATGAAATCCACATACGCTTCGCGGCATATGCTCCCGTCCCTTTTAAAGAGCATGGAATACCTCAGCATTTCAGTATCCTGTCCGCGGCCTATGGGCCTCGAAGCGCGCAGCATATCCCTTATCACCCTTATCTGGTAACTGTAATCCTCGGGAAACGCCTCCGGGCGCAGCATCACCGCAACGCGCTGCCACCAGCGCGCATTTGACCTGAGCAGCCCATAGCCGCCGCACAGCACGCCGCCCCAGCTTAACGCTATGGGCAGCCACCTGTTCTTTCCGCAAAGCCCCCATACCGAGGCAAACGCTATTACAGCAAGGCACGCAGCGGCGACGTTAACGGCTGCTCCCGTATATGGAGCCATAAGCATTCCCGCTATCGGTATCGCCAGCATCGCCCCGCCTGTGAGCAGCCCCCCAAAGCCCCTGCATACATACAGCCAGCCTGCAAACAGCGCCGGTATGGTTATGGCAGCCGTCTGAAGCACTATCATCTCGCTGGGTCCGCGGGAATAGCACAGCGGAAGTGCAGCAAGGCATAGTGCTATCACCGCAATATAAGCCTGCCACGACAGCCCCGCCAGCCGGTAAAGGTCTGCATTATACAGCCAGACAAACGGCCCGCAGCCTATGCAGGCGGCAATAATAAATTTGCCTAATTGGCTGCCGCCGTTTCCATACTCCATAAATCTGCAGGCGGCGCTTATCATAAGCAGTGCTGTCAGCATGATCACCGGCCCCCACTGGGGCTTGGGCCGGTAGCTCGCGTCAAGGCGAAGTCCTGTCTCCGCCGGGCTCCCCATGCTTTCCACTGCCTTCCGCTCCGCCTTTTCCCTCTCCATGCCGGAGCGCATATACGCTTCGGTCTGATCCTCTATGTGTGCGGCAAGCTCCTCCCGCACCGCGTCGTGCGCCTGCCTCCAGCGTACCTCGGCGCATACGCTTTTAAGATACTCGTTTACCCTGTCAGAAGGCATAGCTCACACCTCCAAGCACCTTGTCAAGGGCGCGGGAAAACTCCCGCCACTCCCTGGTTTTGGCGGAAAGCTCCGCCCTGCCCGCCTTTGTTATGCTGTAATATTTCCTTACCCTGCCGGTATCCGCCGTTTTTTCGTATGCGGTTATCAGCCCCGCCTTCTCAAGGTCGTGGAGCATGGGATAGAGCGTTCCGGCCTTTAGCGTAAAGGTATCGTCAGACCGCCTCGCCAGCTCCTCTATCATCTGATAGCCGTACATATCCTCGTTTTCAATGAGCTTAAGCAGCAGCATACCCGTGCTGCGGGTCACAAGCGTCTTGTCCATGCGCTCCCTCCATATATCGGAATTCTATACATATCTTATATCGGCATTCTATATATGTCAACGCCTGCCGCCCGCTATTCACAGTTTGTTAATATGTGCTTATTCTTCAGTCGTGACGTCTATCCTGGCATAGCCGCCCCTTGCGTGTACCTTTCCCTGACCGTTTATCGTGCAGTTGCATGTGACGGTATACTCGTAGTCCGGGCCGTGATTTGTGCAGTTTGCAGCAGTCCTCACGCACTTGTTGTTCACGAATATGCCGTACTTCTCGCTTCCGCCCATGATGGGGCTTATCTTTGTATGCAGTATTATGGTACTGCCCTGCCTCACCTTGTACGTGCCCAGTTCCGTTATGATCTCCCCGTCTACAGCCACATACCTTTCGCCAAACAGGCCGGAATTATCAAAGCTTCCTGTAAGCGTCAGCGTGACCATCTTAACTGTTTCCCCCGCCATGAGCCTGCGCCTTTGCGCGAATTGCCTGTGTATCATGTTTTCCTCCTGCTGCATTTGTTTCGAACGTTTGTTCTGAACATATATTAACACCACACTCCTCCTCGCCGCAATTCTCAATCAAAAAAGGAATACCTCTTTCGGTATTCCCTGTGTACATGTCGCACATTTCGCGCCGCTTTAATGTATCAGAAGCCCCACTATTATGCCTATGGCTGAGCCTACTGCCACCTGGAAAGGCGTATGGCCCACCAGTTCCTTGAGCTCCTCCTCCGGCAGCTCTATCCTGCTGTCCCGGGAACGCAGAAAGCGGGTTATGGAATTCAGTATCTCCGCCTGACGGCCGGTCTCCAGGCGCACACCCCGGGCATCGTGTATCACCACTATTGCAAACAGGACCGCCATAGCAAATTCAAAGGAGGCCGGGCCATAGTTAAAGACTGTAGCCACCAGAAACGCGCACACCGTTGCCGAATGGGAGCTGGGCATTCCGCCGCTGCCCCAAAGGCGCTCCGCCTTCCATTCTTTATTTATCAGATAGTTTATTATCGTTTTCAGAACCTGCGCAACAGCCCATGCCGTTACCGCGCTCACGAGGGGGCGATTTTCTGCAAGCCCCTTAAAAAATTCTCCCAAAGTCATTTTTATTTCCCCTTTCTGACGATAAGCATAGCAAAATAAATTACTTCGTGCAAGCACTCAATTTGAACTGTAATCATCTCCAAAAAATGTTAATTTTTTCTTACCATCAGTTGACAAGAGCACACAAGCCCGAAAGGCTTGTTTTGGGACGCTCCTGCGTTCTCGTCGCTTGTATTACATCCAGTAGTACTGCGCTCCTCGGCCTTGGATCGCCCTCAAAACAAGCTCTTTGGGGTCTTTGAGTTTTAGAAGCCAAAGAGTATGGCAGAACAAGGAGGACGAGTGCAGAAATACTGGTTGTATTTCAAATGAGGACGACACAGTTATGCCGTGCTGTTTGGCTCCTAAAACCTTGTGTGTCCTTGTCAACTGATGGTAGTTTTGTCAATGTATATACATAATACCTTGACTAATTCGCTCTATTTGATTAAAATATTTTAATAATTCATTCATTCAATTTTTTTAACCATTTTATATACCCGATAAGGAGGCGCAATGGACTTATTCGAAAGGCTCAGACCCTGTGAATTGGCCGCCGAGGCCATGGAAAAGGGCATATACCCCTATTTTCACGCGCTTGAAACGCGTCAGGATATCCAGGTCGTAATGGAAGGCAAGCAGCGCATAATGCTTGGCTCCAACAACTACCTCGGCCTTACCAATAACCACGAGGTCATTGAAGCCGGCAAAAAGGCGCTTGATCAGTACGGCTCCGGCTGCTCCGGATCCCGGTTCCTAAACGGCACGTTAAAAATGCACCTCGAATTAGAGGAGGAGCTTGCGGACTTTCTGCATAAGGAAGCGGTAGTGACATTCCCCTCCGGGTTTCAGTCCAATCTTGGCATTATCAGCGCCCTTGCAGGCCGCCACGACTATATTCTATGCGACCGCGAGAACCACGCAAGCATATACGACGGCTGCCGCCTATCCCAGGCGACTATGCTGCGCTACCGCCATGGGGACATGGCTGACCTTGAAAAGAAGCTGAAGGAGATACCTGACACCGCAGGCTGCCTCATAGTAACGGACGGCGTATTCAGCATGGGCGGCGATATTGCCAACCTGCCGGAGATAGTCCGCCTTGCCAGGCAGTACAGGGCGCGCATAATGGTAGATGACGCCCACGGCTTAGGGGTGCTGGGCGAAGGCGGCAGAGGTACCCCAAGTTATTACGGTCTCGAGGACGAGATAGACGTATACATGGGTACGTTCAGCAAGTCTCTTGCAAGTCTCGGTGGGTATATGGCATCGTCAAAATTCATAGCCGATCACGTTCGCCATAACTCCCGGCCTTTTATATTCGCAGCCAGCATACCACCCGCAAGCTGCGCCTGCGCCTTGGCGTCATTAAGGGTGCTGAAAAAGGAGCCATGGCGGGTACAACGGCTGAAGGATATATCGAATTACGTCCAGAAGGGGCTGACTGAGCGAGCCATACCCCACAAGCTCACCAGCGTACCCATAATACCCATATATACCCATGACCCTGAAAATACGCTGATAATGGCAAAGCGTGCATACGACGGCGGCGTATACGTCAATCCCGTGCTGCCACCGGCAACCCCCATGACCGAGTGCCTGCTGCGCACCAGCTACATGGCCACACATACCGACTCAATACTTGACGAGGCAATGGACATACTCGGCAGCATACTGGAGGGCAGCAAATGAAAAAGATAGCTATAGTGACAGGCGGAAGCAGCGGCATAGGCAAAGCAGCCGCCCTCATGCTCTGTGAAAACGGCTATACCGTATACGAGCTCAGCCGCAGAGGCGAGAATTACAGCAGCATCTTCCACATAACAGCGGACGTGACAAACCCCGCCAGCATCGCCGCCGCAGCAGCAAAGGTAATAGAAAAAGAAGGCCGCATAGACCTCCTCGTAAACAACGCCGGCTTCGGCATATCAGGGCCTGTGGAATTTACCGACCCTGCCGATGCCCACACCCAGCTCGAGGTGAACTTCTACGGCGCATTCAACTGTATACAGGCGGTGCTGCCGCAGATGCGCGCTCAGGCCAGCGGCCGCATCATCAACCTCAGCTCCGTGGCCGCGCCCATAGCCATACCCTACCAGTCCTTCTATTCCGCGGCTAAGGCAGCTATAAACTCCCTGACACTTGCCCTTCGCAATGAAGTCCGTCCCTTCGGCATACAGGTCTGCGCTGTGCAGCCCGGGGACATTCGTACAGGCTTCACCGCCGCAAGGAAAAAATCTCACGCCGGAAGCCATATATATAAATCCCTCGACCGCGCTGTGGCCGTGATGGAGCACGATGAACAGAACGGCATGGCCCCGGAGGCCGTGGCAAAAGTCATACTCAAGGCGGCAAACGCCAGGAAATGCCGGGCGCTGTACACCGTAGGAGCACAATATAAGCTTTTTACCCTTATCAACAAGCTGCTGCCAGCCACCACCGTAAACTGGCTGGTGGGCAGGATATACCGCTGATACCGCACCAAAACAAAACCGATAATTAAATCAGTTGCTTTTATTCTGCTTCTGATGTATGCTTTATTTTGCCATTTTAGCTTATTTGTGAGGTATGTCAAAATGAATAGCGTTAAAAATGACCTTACCGAAGGAAGTATCGGCAGAAAGCTTATAAGTTTTTTTCTGCCCATAGCTGCGGGTACCCTTTTCCAACAGCTTTATAACGCTGCCGACGCCATAGTCGTAGGCAAATTCGTAGGTACGATTGCACTAGCCGCCGTAGGCGGAAGCGCCGCCAATATAACCAACCTGCTCATAGGCTTCTTTGTGGCGCTCTCCGGCGGCTCCACGGTAGTAATAGCCCAGCTTTTCGGCGCGAAGGATGAGGAATCCATACAAAAGGCCACGGGCACCGCAGTAGCTTTCTGTATAATATCCGGTATAGTGCTGACTGTAGTGGGTATTATATTTGCGCCGTTTTTTCTGCGCGTATTGCAGACCCCGGCGGATACCATATCCGAAGCCACAACGTACCTTCGCATAGTTTTTCTCGGCGTGACCGCTCAGCTTCTTTACAATATAGAGGCGGGTGTGTTTAATGCGGTAGGCGATTCCAGAAGCCCCTTCATATACCTCTCAATCTGCTGTATAGTCAACATATTCCTCGACCTGCTTTTGGTAGCAATTTTCAAGATGGGCGTAGCCGGCGCTGCAATAGCCACCATCGTCTCTCAGATACTCAGCGCGGTGCTCGCTACCGCTAAGCTGATGCGAAGCACCGAGGCATACCGCATAACCGTAAAGGGCATATGCATCGACCGCTATCTTCTGGGCCGTATGCTGCGCATAGGTATACCTTCTGGGCTCCAGTCCTCAATGTATGCCATTTCCAACATGATAATCCAGGTGGCCGTAAACCTTCTAGGCACTGCTACTGTAGCCGCATGGTCCCTCACGGGCAAACTGGATGGATTCTACTGGGCATGCAGCAACGCCGCCGGCATAGCCGTAATGAACTTCACCGCGCAAAATTACGGGGCGGGACGCATGGACCGTGTGCACGGCTGCGAAAAACTCAGTCTGAAACTGTTCATGGGTATAACGTTACTGTTCAGCGCCGTTCTTTTGGGCTTCGGCAGATTCCTGCTGCCCTTATTCAACGACGACGCGGAGGTCCTTGCCCAGGCATGGCAGATGATGCTCTATATGGTACCGCTGTATTTTACCTGGACATATATAGAAATAATCTCGGGCATCCTTCGCGGCATGGGCGACGCGATAGTCCCGGTAATAATAATAGGTCTCGGAGTATGCCTGCTGAGGGTAGTGTGGATAGCCACCGTGTACAAAGCCCACCACACCATGCTCAACGTATGCCTCGCGTATCCAATATCCTGGATAGTGACGGACGTAGCTTTCTTCTTCTATTACCGCAGGGTAAAGTGGCTGTACCACATTAAATGATAAAGGCAGGCTGCATTTTATGAAGCTGTTCAATTGCCACTCCGGCGCCATGGCGGATATCCGCAACAAGAAATTTGCCGGCGAATCCGATATATTAGGACGCTATCACCTGCCCCCCTTTTTTCCGCCTGATGGATAAGCCGCTGAAGTAAATTAAGAACATGCAAAAAACACCCTGACGGGTGTTTTTTAGAGTGTCAAAAAAGTGGCTGAACGCCACTTTTTTGAGTTTTTTCATCCGGTGCTTGCGCCTATGGCGCGGCCAGCACCGAATGCAGGGAAAGCCTTGCTGCGCAAGCGCTTTTTGCGGATTTGCCGCACATGTCGCCAAATCCGAATAAAGCCATAAGGGGCTGCGGCCCCTTATCAACCCCTGGGTTTTTCGACAGACTGAAAAACACCCTGACGGGTGTTTTCTCTGTGTGGGTATTTACTTTTCGCCGCCAAGGGTCTCTTTGGTCAGTATCCTCAATGCGTCGTGTATGTTTTCTATGACTATGTGCTCGCTGCCCTTCTGGTGCTCGCCGTCCAGCGACCAGTCCATATCCGGACTTGCGAATATCTCCGCCCTTTCTGTGCGTATGAAATCTATCATGCTGCACTCATACTGCTTGCTGGCTATGGCGGTAAGTATCTCGTTGAGCTCTATGGCGGAATTTGGCACATGCACAAGCATTATCTCAAACTTGCCGTCGTTCATATCCACCACATCGGGATCCAGCGTCAGCACACCCCCAAGGGAGGTGGAGTTGCTCACGGCGCCAAAGAGCAGCTCTCTCTCGTACGTCCTGCCGTCAGCTATCAGCTTCACGTGCTCCGGGCGGATACTGGCGAGGCTCTTCATGCCCTCCAGTATATAAGCGAGATGCCCCAGGGCGTTCTTCACGTTTTGCGGCGTCTCGTAGGATGCCCGTGTAAACGCGCCGAAAGAAGCCACGTAGGTAAAATACCTCTGTTGGAACCTGCCGACGTCTATGGATACAGGCTCTCCCTCCATTATATTTTTCGCCGCATTCATAATATCCGAAGGAAGGTGCAGACTGTTGGCAAAGTCGTTTGTGCTGCCGGCGGGTATGTAGCCCACCGGTATATTGAGGCCCGCCTGCATGACGCCGGTGACGGTCTCGTTGAAGGTGCCGTCTCCGCCTATGCTCACTATGCATTTGACCCTTTCGCCGTATTTTTTAACGAATTCGGTCGCGTCCCCCCGCTTTTCGGTAACGAATACAAGGCACTGATAGCCGTAATCGGTAAACAGCGCTATTATCTCGGGAAGGAACTTTCTTGCGTACCTCAGCCCCGCCTCGGGGTTGAGGATCAGCAAAAGCGTGTTGTCTGTATTGTCCATGATCAACAATTATCCTTGAATACCGTATCAGGTCTTTACTATATCCGCACCAAATGGCATTAAGGCCAGCTTGGCGTACTTGAAGCACTGCTTGCCGAAAGGTATGCCAACTATGGTGATGCATAGTATGCAGCCTATGAGCACCGCCTCAACGCAGAGGGGCAGGCCGCTTACGCAGAGCCATATTATATTGAGTATAAGCGAACCGAGGCCGCCCCCAAACCGCACGTCCTTGCCAAAGGGGCAGAACAGAAGCTTGGCAAACTTGAAGCACTGTACGCCCCAGGGTATGCCTATTATGGTTATGCACCAGAGCAGCCCTGCCAGCACCCAGCCCAAACCAAGCCAGAGTCCTGCAAATATAAACCATAATGCATTGCCTACAAAGCGCATATGCGTAACCGCCCTCTCATATATTTCATATGCTATATCATACCATTATTGCGCCGTATATTCCATGGCTGTTTTGAAAACAAATTTTGATAAAATTCTTGACAGCCGCCTTTCTTGGTGCTACAATGCAAAAAACCGTTGAGGAAGAGTAAGTAGATCCTGAAGCTGTTCCTTCAGAGAGCCGCGGGTGGTGCGATCGCGGCAGAATAAGACAGGATCGAATGGACTTCTGAGGGCGACCGGAAACAGGGCATAAGCCCTGGAGTATGTGAGACGGAGCAAGGCTCTCCGTAAACAAAGGCCAGCGTATTATATAGTACGCGCAAAGTGGGCGCAGTTCGCGCCAAGCCGGGTGGCACCGCAGGAATATCACTCCTGTCCCAGCAGTGTTTAATTGCTGTGACGGGAGTTTTTATTTTAAAAATTTTTAAAGCTTCAAGCTTATGAAAGGAAGGAAAACAAAATGAAGAAGATCATCGCACTGGCACTCACCGTACTTATCGCACTCAGCTGCCTCACCGCCTGCGGCAAGGCTCCCTCCGGGACAGAAGCCGGCAAGGAAATAAAGGTCGGTATATGCAACTACGTTGACGACGCTTCTCTTAACCAGATCGTGGACAATATACAGTCCCGCCTCAAGGAGATAGGCGAAGAAAATGGCGTCACCTTCAACGTATCCTACGACAACTGCAACGCTGACGCCAACCTTATGAACCAGATAATATCCAACTTCATCGCAGACGGCGTTGATATAATGGTAGGCGTTGCCACCCCGGTTGCCATGGCCATGCAGGCCGCCACCGAGGATAACCAGATACCCGTAGTATTCGCCGCCGTATCCGACCCCGTATCTACCGGCATCGTGGAATCTCTTGAGGCTCCCGGCAGCAACGTTACAGGCACCTCCGACTACCTTGACACCGCCGCTGTAATAAACCTGATGTTCGCTGCAAAGCCGGATACCGCTAAGGTAGGTCTGCTGTACGACATAGGTCAGGATTCCTCCGCAACCCCCATCGCCGCCGCCAAGGCCGATCTGGATGCCCGCGGCGTGGCATACTCAGATTACACCGGCACCACTGTCGATGAGGTTGTGCTGGCTGTGCAGTCCCTGATAGCCGACGGCGTTGACGCGGTATTTACCCCTACCGACAACACCATAATGAAGGCCGAGCTCAGCATCTGCGAGCTGCTCTCCGACGCCGGAATACCTCACTACACCGGCGCGGACTCCTTCGCCCTCAACGGCGCATTCCTCGGCTACGGCGTGGATTACGCAAACCTGGGCGTTGAAACCGCCAATATGGTAGCCGAAGTAGCTCTGGAGGGCAAAAACCCCGCCGAGCTTCCCGTTCGCACCTTTGACAACGGCTGCGCTACCGTAAATACAGAGACCTGCGAAAAGCTTGGCTACAAGTTCGACGATATTGAAAAGGCCTTCGCTCCCTTCTGCACCAAGGTTCAGAGCATAGTTACCGCCGAAAGCTTCGACGAGCTCAACTGATAATATATATAGAATAGTAAGAAAGGCTTATTGCAATGTCACTGAGTTCGGCCCTTGGCCTTGTACAGACCGCCCTTGAACTGGGGCTCATATCCTCACTTACGGTACTGGCGCTGTTCCTCAGCTACTCCATGCTCAACGTCTGCGACCTTTCCACGGACGGCTGCTTCACGCTGGGCGCAGTGGTAGGCGCGGCTGTCGCCATATCCGGGCATCCCTACCTTTCCATTCCCGCCGCCATGCTCTCCGGCGTGGCGTCTGGCTTTATTACGGCCATTTTGCAGACTAAAATGGGCGTGAACAGCCTTCTTTCCGGCATAATCGTCAACACCGCGCTGTATTCCGTCAATATAGGCGTTATGGGGGGCTCCTCTATACTGAACATGAACAAGACGGAGACGGTGTTCACAAGAGCTAAGGATATGCTGAGCGGCGGAATTCTGGGCAGCCAGTACAAGCTGTTCGTTATAGTCATCGCGGTGCTTGCAATAGCCGTTATTCTCGGCCTGTTCCTCCGTACCCGCCTTGGCCTCGCCATACGAGCCACAGGCAACAACCCTGACATGGTGCGCTCATCCTCCATCAACCCCGCCTTTACCACCATAGTCGGCCTTTGCGTGGCAAACAGCTTTACGGCGCTTTCCGGCTGCCTGCTGGCTCAGTCCCAGAAGTCGGTAAACATCGACATAGGCTCCGGCATGGTAACTATAGCCCTCGCTTCACTGCTCATAGGCAACGTATTCATGGGCAGGCGCAAGATGCCGCTGCGCATATTCGGTATGGTTATAGGCGCCTTCGTATTCAGGCTGGTTTACACCGTCGCGCTGCGCTTCAATATGCCCGCCTTCATGCTGAAGCTGGTATCCTCAGTCATAGTCGTGGCGGCCATATCCATACCTTACCTCAAGGAGCAGCTTCCGCTGTATAAGCGCAAGCTTGCCCAGCGCAACGGAAGGAGGGCTGCCTGATGCTTAACATTTCCCACATTTCAAAGTCCTTCAACCCGGGCACGCCAAACGAGAAGCTGGTGCTCAACGACCTCTCCCTCAATGTGGAAAAGGGCGATTTCATCACTATAATAGGCGCCAACGGCGCGGGCAAATCCACCCTGCTCAACGCCATTGCCGGCAGCTTCATAGCCGATAGCGGCACCATAACCATGGCAGGCTGTGACATCACCCTCATGCCTGAGCACATCAGGGCAAAGCATATAGGCAGGCTGTTTCAGGATCCCATGCGCGGCACCGCCCCCGGCATGACCATAGAGGAAAACCTCGCTTTAGCCTCCGGCAGGGGCGGCTGGCTCAGCCACCTTTCCAGGGCCGACAAGGCGGCGCTTCGCGACAGGGTGGCCATGCTCAACATGGGCCTTGAGGACAGGATGCAGCAGCCGGTAGGGCTGCTCTCAGGCGGGCAGCGGCAGGCGCTTACGCTTATGATGGCCACCATAAACCCGCCCATGCTGCTGCTGCTGGATGAGCACACGGCGGCGCTGGACCCCGGCGCGGCGGAAAAGATACTGTCGCTGACCACCTCCATAGTGGCGGAAAACGGCCTGACCTGCCTTATGGTGACACACAACATGCAGTCCGCCCTGGAGCTGGGCAGCCGCACCATAATGATGGACGCGGGCCGCGTGGTAATGGACGTATCCGGCGCGGAGCGCGAGGTGTTAGAGGTTGCCGACCTGCTTCTGCGCTTCAAGGAAATATCCGGCAAGGCGCTGAATAACGACAGGATGCTCCTGATATAAGCCCGATACAAAAAATCGCCCCCGGCCGCAGCCGGGGGCTTATTCATTCCGCTATTTGCTTACCTTATCCCTAAGAAATGCAGTATG
>OHOZ01000112.1_pt1 | contig 51722 bp, 29 predicted proteins | sample 1569931 | NCBI WGS metagenome assembly OHOZ01 (sample SAMEA3879572, study PRJEB24766) | human gut metagenome | biome: human-associated habitat; feature: feces | place: USA | collected 1985/1987
GCTGCCCCAGTAGATTTTTATCTTCTTGTCGTTATCCGTGGGCGCGCGCCACGCGGTCAGGCGCACCGGTGCGGCCAGCAGCTCTTTGCCGCCGAGCTGTAGGGAGGTAAACGCCCCGCAGCGTTTGGAAAAGACATATCGGAAGCCTTCGCCGGAGAAAATGACGTCGCTCCCCTGTTCCTGCATCACAGCCTTGCCCGCAGGTGTGACAGGCTGCGCCACGACGCCCAGCTCGTGCTGCGTCATGGCAAGCTGTTCGCCATCCTTCAGAAGCCTACAGGTCAGAAACAGGCCGTACTGGTATACGGGCAGGTCAAATTGTATCGGCAGCTCCGCCGTTTCGCGCGGTGCAAGGGAAAGATGCAATGAATTCTGCAAAATGGGCTTGCCGTCGGCCTCGACCGCGTATTGCAGCTCGCATTCGGAAAGATCGGTAAAATCAAAGCGGTTTGTCACGCGCAGCACGCCGTTTTCATACGCCGTGCGCATGGGCTGATAAGCTGCCTTGACCTCCAGAGAACCGGAACGCAGACTGCGGTTCGAGAAAACCATGCCGTCGCAGCAGAAATTGCCGTCGTTTGTCAGCTCGCCGGGAAAATCGCCGCCGTATTTCTGCACGCCGTTCTGCACGATCGTGTGGTCGGCCCATTCCCAGACGCAGCCGCCGATGAGATTCGGCAGGCTGTCGAAGGCTTCGCAGTAGTCCCAGACATCGCCAGGGCCGTTGCCCATCGCGTGCGCGTATTCGCAGAGGAAGATGGGAAGCCGAATCTCCGGGTCGCGCGCCATCTGCAAGAGATCCGGAATACTCGTATACATATGCGACACCACATCCACATCGTTCCGATCCCCAGCGCGCGAGGCATCCTCGCAGTGGCGCAGGCGGCCGTCGTCCAGCGTTTTCAGCCAACGGAGCATGGCCCTTTGGTTGTCGCCGTAGCCGCTTTCGTTGCCGGTCGACCAGAAAATGATGCTGCAATGGTTTCTGTCTCTCAGAACGGCACGCTGCATTCTCTCCAGAAATTCCGCCTTCCACTCCGGCTTGGTGCACGGCCAGTCACCGGTGTCCGTGTCGTATATGTAAGGCGCCTCCGGAAAGCGCGTGATCGCGCCGTGCGTTTCGATGTCCGTTTCCAGCACGACATAGAAGCCCAGCTCGTCGCACAGCTCCAGAAACACCGGCGAGGGCGGATAGTGCGAGGTGCGCACACAGTTGACATTGAGTTTTTTCATGAGAAGCAGATCTGCGCGCAGCTCGGCCGTGGACTGACACCAGCCGCGTGTGGGATTCGTGTCATGGTGGTTGACGCCATGCAGCTTGACAGGTACGCCGTTGATCAGTAATTCGCGCTTGTCCGAAACCGCTATTGTCCGCAGGCCGATGCTCTGGAAGATGATTTCGCCGCAGCGTTCAAAGCGCACCGTATAAAGATATGGCTTTTCCGCGTTCCAGAGAATCGGCTGCTCAATGGCAAAGGCCGCCTGTGTTCCATGCGCCGTGCCGAGGCAGTTGCCCTCTCGGTCGAGGACGGAAATGTCAGCGGGTGCGTCGGCCTTGACCAGAATCGCGCTGCCCTTCGTGCGCACATCCACGTCGCGCAGGTGTCCCTGCGGGCGCTGCAAAAGATAGCAGTCGCGGAAAATGCCGTTCATGCGCAGGAAATCCTGATCCTCCAGATAGCTGCCGCAGCACCATTTGAGCACCTTGATGCGCAGACGGTTCATCCCGCGCCTGACATAGTCCGTCAGGTCGAACTCGGCCTGCAAATGACTTCCCTGCGTGAAGCCGACGGACTGCCCGTTGACCTGTACAAAGGCGCAGGAGGACACACCCTCTAAAACAAGGTAGACTCGCCCCCATACCTCCTCCAGCTCAAATTTCCGCTCGTAGATGCCGCAGGGGTTCACGTCCGGCACATAGGGCGGGTCGTAAGGATAGGGATAGTTGGTATTGGTGTAGTTCGGCGTGTCATAGCCCTCTGTCTGCCAGCAGGACGGCACGGGAATGGTATTCCAAGTGTCTATTGTTTCCGGCACATCAAGGTCGCTTGAAAAATACCGGAAGCGCCAGATGCCGTTGAGCAGGCGGTATTCGGACTTGCCGGAGGGGATATAATACGCCCGCTGCGGAAGCCGGTTTTCACTGGTTTTGGACGGGTTTTCATAAATTCTCATAATTACCCCCCTGAATATATCTGTTCCGTCAGACGCGGGCACTCTGCCACTTGCCGCTTTTCCAGCGCAGCAGATAGACCGTCGTCTTAAAGGCTTCATCAAGGATAGACGCGACCCAAATACCGGGCAGCCCCCAGCCCAGCACGACCGCCAGCAGCCACGAAAACAGCACGTTGCAGCCCCAGCCGCTGGCGATGGAGGTCACAAGCGGCGTTTTGACATCGCCGTTGGCGTTGAAGGAATTCTCCGACACATGGTTCACCGCACGCGGCAGCTCGACAAAGAAGTCGATGGCCATGATCTTCGCCGCAGCCGAGAGGATCTCCGGATCGTGCGTAAAGATGGAAAGCAGCGGCGTGTGCAGCGCCAGTACCAGAAGCGACACCGTGCCGTTGCACAGGAGCGCAAGCAGGAGATCCTGCCGGTAAAGCTGCCTGACAAGGTCGAGCCGCTGCGCACCGCGGTGCCGCCCCATCAGAATGCCGCCCGCATTGCCAAGGGAGTAGCTGATACGCGAGGTGTAGGTCACGATGTTCGTCACATAGAGCTTTGTGTTGATGACCGCGATGCCAAGGCCGGTAATGAAGCCGGTCGTCACCATCTGGGAGAACGTATACGACACGATGCTCATACCCGCAGGTGCACCCAGGCGTAAAATGTCCCATCCAAGCCTCCCCTGAAAGCAAAAGCGGAAGGGGCATCGCTTGCGCACGAAGAAGAAGTCGGAAAGCAGCAGCCCCGCAAGCTGCGCCGCCGCGCCGCACAGCGCCACGGCCCGCACGCCCGAAACGGACAGCGAAACGCCGCCATAAAGAGCGAGATAGCACAGCAGCAGATTCAGGACGTTGCTGACGATGCCTGAGAGCATGGAAATGCGGGAGTAGCCGTGGCAGATGAGCAGATTGTTGACATAGCTCATCGCCGCCGTCAAAGGAAAGGTCAGACCCGCGATGCGCAGATAATCCGCCGCAAGGCCGTGCACCTCGCCCTTGAGATTCATGAGCCGCATAAGAGGCGCCGCCCCGCCGCATATTCCGAGACCGATCAGCGCGCTTATCCCAATGGCCAGCACCAGACCGGTTCCGGCCGCGGCACGCACCTTCGGCAGGTTCTTCGCCCCCAGGGCGATGCTTGAAATGATGACCGTGCCCTTGCTGACCATGTTCAAAGCGGCGACGGCAATATTGATGACCTGCTGTGCCACGCCCGCCGCGCTGACCGCAGCATCGGCGTAGCCCGAGAGGATCAGCGTACTGACCGTACCATAGAGCAGCACAAAGGTATTCTCCAGCAGCAGCGGAATGGTCAGGCCGATCAGGCCGATGGTCTTGCCGTTCTCGCGGAAGGTGGAGATGGATCTATCGTAGAGTTTTATCATTGTCCCGCTTCAAAGCTCCATGTCCAACCGGCAGCTTGCAAGCCCGTCGCTGCAAGCGAGCAGCTCGAGGTGCTTCTGACCGTTTTCCGGACGAACTGCAACGGTGATCTTGCCCATGTACATCTGCCGTTCCGGCAGGGTCACTGGATTGTGGTCGCAGTTGTCCGACCCGGTAGCGACGATCCTCGCCGGTGCATTCACAGAAAAGCGCACGAAGGGCGCAGCATCCGGGACGCTCCTGCCCTGCGCATCGAGGCAGTCGCAGGTGAACAGTGCAAGATCGCGGCCGTTGGCCTCAAACTCGTTATCTAAGTGCAGGCGCAGGCGAACCGGCCGCCCCGTTGTGACCCGCACATCCTCGCAGACGGCTTGCCCCGCAAGGAAGCCCATCACGCGCAGCTCACCCGGAGCATAGGGAGCCTCCCATTCGCCATGGCCGTAAGGCTCGATGGCCTTTTTCCCGCAGCTTTCGCCGTTCAAAAACAACTCCAGCGTATCGCAGTTGGTATAAACCGTAACGAGGATGTTCTGCCCCTCCAGCCCCGCAAAGTTCCAATGCGGCACAATGTGTGCCATGGGCTGTCTCGTCCAGTGGGCTTTGTTCTGATAAAATGCACCTTTTTTCTGCAAAAACAGGTCGATTGCGCCGGAAAGTGAGCACACACGCGGCCATTCGGCCTCGCCGCGATGCTCAAAGGCGATCCACTGATACGCCCCGATGACGTAGGGCCGCTGCATCAGGTGCTTCCACGTCCGCTCGTGGTTCCAGAACCACTCGTTGATCTGCGTGTCCTTGTCGCGGACGCGGCCATAGGCGTTGGCAGCAAAATTCCAGTCGCGCGAGGTGCCGGAGGCCGCACACTCCGAGGCAAGGATGCCCTTGTCAGGATAGGCCGCATGGACGGCATCGAACAGCGGCAGGTTATAATTGATGCCTATAACGTCGGAATCATCGTAGATCGTCGAATGATCGGGCGTTTTGTCCTGCGCCGCCAGAACAAAGCGCGTGGCATCCAACTTGCGGATGTGCGCGGCGATGGCGCGGTGCAGCCGTCTGCCGACATCACTGATATGATAGGGTTCTTCATTGCTCGTTGACCAGAAGATCACGCTCGGACGGTTGCGGTCGCGCAGAATGAGCGAATCGAGCTGTTTGAGGGCCTCTGTGGTCGTTTCGAACCAGCGCGCCTCGGCCATGACCAGAATCCCCAGCTCGTCGCAGGCATCGAGATAGGCTCTGCCCTGCTGATAATGGCTGGTACGGTAGCCGTTCGCGCCCATTTGTTTCACAAGCTGCATCTTGTAGCGTGCGACATTGTCCGGCACGGCAAGGCCGGTCAGGCCGCAATCCTGATGGCCGCAGACGCCCCTGATAAAAGTAGGTTTCCCGTTGAGCAGAAGCCTGTTTTCCGAGATTTCCACCGTGCGGAAGCCAATGTGCGTCGTGTCCTCATCGCAGGGCCGGCCATCTCTGCAAAGCGTCGTGCGAACGGTATAGAGGTTCGGCGTTTCACAATCCCAGAGCAGAGGGTCGGTCACGGTCGCTTCATAATGCAAAACGCCCTTTTCCCTCGCAGGAAGCATCTGCGTTCCCTCCGCAAAGGCCGCGCAAGCACCGTTTTTGTCCAGAAGCTCGGATCTTGCCGTAATCTCATGCGCTTCATCATCGTCATTGACGACCGTCGTTTCAAAATTCACACACCAACGGCGCTCATCCAGCTTCTTTGTCGGTGCATAAACGCCCCAGAGCGTAATGGCCACGCGGTCGGTGATCGTCAGACGCACATCACGATAGACGCCGCCGCCCTGATACCACCATCCCTCGAAATTCTGCCGGTCGATGTAGACCGCAAGGACGTTTTCTTGATTGTAATACACATAATCGCTAATATCAAGCTCAAAAGTGTTATAGGCCGAAAAATTGTGTCCCATGCGGCAGCCGTTGAGATAGACCGTGCACTCGCCTGCCACACCGTCAAACCGCAGTAAAGCTCGCCTGCCCTCCGTTCCCTCCGGCATTTGAAAATGCCTGCGGTACCATGCATTGTCATAGTGCAGGAAGCCAAGCGCGTTGTTTTCGCACTCGTCGGGCGTTCCGGAAATTACATAATCATGCGGAACGCGCACAAATTCCCACCGTTCGTGGGTCAAAAGCCCGATACCGGAGACGAACTGATCCGGCTGGTCGGGATAGTGATAGGCCGCAGGTCCGGCCTGTTTTCGCTCGGTCTTGCTTTGGGAGTAAACCGGGCCTTTCCATGCAGGCTTTGGCGTTTCAATGTCGCCGAGATGAAACCGCCAGCCATCGGTAAAGAGAATTTCCTGTCTCATATTTCCCCTCATTCTCTGTATAATCAGTTTGGGTTTTCCCACAGCTTCATTTTTCAAAGAAATAGGCTTCCGTTTCCGCACAAAGATAGTGATAGACCGGCAGATGCAGCTCCTGCACCTTGAAGGTTTCGCGCTCCGGGACGCAGATGCAGCAGTCGCAGAGCGCGCGCAGCCTGCCGCCCGTTTCGCCGGTCAGGCCAAGCACGAAAACGCCCAGCGCCCGGGCAACCTCTGCCGCCGCACAGACGTTTTTCGCATTGCCGGAGGTGCTGATGCAAAGCAGCACGTCGACCTCCTTCGCCAGCGCCAGCACGCCCTGCGCGTAGAGAAGCTCCGGCTCGACATCGTTACAGAAGGCCGTGTTCAGTGCCGTCATGGACGGCAGTGAGATTGCAGGCAGGCCGCATTGCAGCTTGTCAAGCAGACTCTCGTCGATCGACTCCCAGTTTTCGCGCATTCTTTCTCTTTTGCGCGCGCTGAGCGGACGTTTTTTCAAGAAACCCTTCATTAGCTCGCCGACGATGTGCTCACAGTCGGCACAGCTTCCGCCGTTGCCGCAGAGCAGGAGCTTGCCGCAGCGGCGGTAGCAGTCAATGAGCATTTGCGACGCCTGCGCGATATCTTCGCGGCAGGCGGTCAGGGATGGATAACGTGACAACAGTTCTTCCAGCATTGTTTTCTCCATTTTTATAAAAGCGCGGTTGCCAGTGCTGCATAATCACCGATGCTCTCGCCCAGCTCTGCCGGGACAATTTCGCAGCAGACTCTGGATGCCGCAAGGGCCTCGGCTTCCAGAGCCTTTTCCATGGTATCACGCAGCAAATCGCCGCTTCTGGCAAAAATACTTCCAAGGACGATGCGCTCCGGATTTAGCAGATCGACGAGTATCGCCAGTCCTCTGCCCAGATATTCACCGCAGACACGGTAAACCTCCTGCGCGGTTTTATCCCCAGCGTGCGCGGCATCCGCGATGGACTTCGCCGTCACGCCGCTCGCTCCATTCCGGTAATACGCCGGACAGATGCCGCGCTGAACGCGCTCCCGCGCCATGACACAGCCAAGCTGTGCCAGTCCTCCGCCGCTGCAAAAGCCCTCAAAAGAGCCCTGTTTGCCGTAGCCGACCGGGCCGAAGCGTTCAAGGCGAAGGTGTCCGCATTCCCCGGCGTTGTCGTTCGTGCCGGTGTAAAGGCGACCGTCCAGAATCAGTCCCGCGCCGAGGCCGGTTCCAAAGGTCAGAAAGATCATATTGCGCGTGCCGCGCCCCGCGCCGAACCTCCATTCGGCCACGGCGCAGGCGTTGGCATCATTTTGCAGATGCACAGGCGCAGCAAAGTGCTGCGCAGCAAGCGCTGCGGCCGGCACCTTGTCCCAGCCCGGAAGGTTTGGTGGACCGAGGATCACCCCACGCGCCGAATCCAGCGGCCCGCCGCAGGAGATTCCCACATAATCCGGCTTGCCGTCCAGAATACCGTCCGCCATATCAAACAGGCGCTTGAGCATTGCTTCCGGCGAAACGGAATGATCGGTCGGACACTTTTCCTTTCCCAGAATTTGGAGCCGTTCCCCATCCCATTTTGCCGTGACCGCAGCACATTTCGTTCCGCCGATGTCCAATCCCAACAGCTTCATAAATAATCCTCACAAGATGTTCGCTTTTTTCAGAAGGGTTTCATACTGCGTCAGGGAGAACGGGATTTCTCCGCTGACATAATGATTGTAATAGTTTTTTCCCTCGCAGGCCAGCGAAAGGGCATAATAGTGATTTCCGTGCGGGTCAAAGTCGATCGCACCCAGCTCCGTCAGGGCGTTGGGGTACAGCGCTGCCTCTCCGGAGACAAGGCACTTGCCCGTTTCAATGTCTGTGACGGTGTAGGTCACACGCTTTTCCTCGCGGTATTCATTTGCCGCGACAATTTGCAGGGCGCCGTTTTTCGGCTCGCGCAGCATAAGGCACAGAGGCTCCTGCGAGCGGCGGATATAATCGAAGCTGAGCTTTTTATTAAAATAATAATCCACACTTGCTTCGCTGATCTCCGGCCAGCCGTCGAGCAGGTTCCACCAGATCAGGCCGGTCCTTCTCCATTTTTCGGTACGGAAGTGTTCAATGAAGAACTTGAAGCCCTCTGCCTGAAAATACTGGCTGGCTTTGGAAAATTCCTCCGGGTCATCCGGTACGGCGCCGAAAATCTGCGCGACCTGTTCCTCATTGAGCCGGGCGCGGAAGGCGTAGGGCTGATTTTTGCCCGGCTCCATCATGCCGGTGTGGAGCTTCCATTCGTCATGCTGGCGGTTTCGCAGATTTTCCGGGGAAATAAACCTCCGTAGCGACAGCAGGGACGGGCAGCCAAAGACGCCCATTTCACTGACAAAATGTGCGTTTGAGTTTATGTAATACGCTCCCTTGTAATACCCGCGCGGCCCCCAGAGGTGATCCTCCGGCATCCGGTTCGGATCGCCGGAAGCGTAGACTGCGCGGCTGACATAAGGCGAGCTTGGCAGAAAATCGCGCCACGGATCGACGCGCCGCAATACCTCTGGAATCGTCACGCGCGTAATCCGGTTTTCGTTCGGATCGCCGGAAACGATCTCCCAATACGCTGCCGCGACGTCACATTCGTTGTCTCCCGCCCAGAGTGCAATGCTCGGATGCCTGCGCAGCTTCCGGACGACCGCTTCGACCTCCTGCGCGATTTTTCTCTGGAAAAGCTCGTTTTGCGGATAGGTCGCACAGCCCATGGCAAAGTCCTGCCAGACAAGAATTCCGTTTCGGTCGCAGAAATCAAAAAACGCGTGATCCTCGTACACGCCGCCGCCCCAGCAGCGGACCATGTTGCAGTTGGACTGCCAAAGGAGGGCAAGCGCCCTGTCCAGCCGCGCGGCGTCGCGGGAATGAAAGGCATCCAGCGGCACCCAGTTCGTGCCGCGGATATAGATCTTTTCGCCGTTGACAAGGAAGCAGAATTCGCCGCTTCCCTGCTCGTCGGTCGTATCCGTTCGGAGCAGGCGCACCGTGCGCACGCCGAAGGAAAACCGCAGCTCATCCACGAGTTCTCCGCGATAAAACAGCTCGGCGCACACATCATAGAGTTCGGGTTCGCCCAGATCGCGCGGCCACCAGAGCTTCGGCTCTTTGATTGTAAAGTGGAAGCATCCGCGGTTGTGCCAGAGCTTATTCAGGAAATACTCGAATTTGCTGCCGCCGCATGTCCCGGTCAGACGCAGCGCATAATCCTGTGAAAAATCGCCGTCAAGCTGCGCCTCATACACGCAGTGCAGCCCGGCCTCGCCTTCGGAGAGAGAAACCGTTGTGAGATAAATATCCTGCAAGGAATCCTTCTTCTTCTCGACAAGGGAGCAACCGCGCCAGAGTCCGCCGGAGATGCAGCGCGGGAAAATATCCCAGCCGAAGCTGTGTGCAGCCTTGCGCACCATAAGGGAGCCCGCATTATAGGGATTGTGGACAAAGACGTCCGCATCCATCTCCGTCTCGCGTGCCTCAATACACACCGGCTTGATATGCACTACCAGCTCATTTTCTCCCGAACGGATGCCTTCAGCATGAAATTCACGTGCAAGGAACATATTATCCGAAGTGCCGATCAAGCGGCCGTTGAGATAGACCTCTGCAATCGTGTCGATTCCCTCAAACCGCAGAAACGTGCGCGAAGCATCCCCCGTGAACGTAAATCGCCGCACATACCAGAGATGGCGGTTTTCCAGCTCCTGCAATTTCAGGGGATTCGTTCCAAAAAACGGATCCTCCAGCAGCCCTGCGGTCTGCAAATCCAGCTCAAAATTGCCGGGAACGCTGCCATTCAGCTTCAGAAAGCCTGCCGTATTCAGCGCAGCTTGCGTGCAAAGCGGCTCGGAATATCGCCGCACCTCGCTGTGCTCCGCAATATACAGCGTCCATATTCCGTTCAGTGATTGTTCGCGTGCGTACATATTTTTTCTCCTTTACAGCGCGCTCAGGAATCCAATCAGGCGGTCGGCAATCTTTCTGTGGCCGGCATCGTTCGGATGGAGGCCGTCGGGCATATAAAGCTCCTGCAGGAGCGGAACGCTCGGCTGAAGACCGCTTGTGCGGAACAGGTCAAGCACCGGTATGCCGTAATGGCCGCAGATCTGCACGATCGCATCGACATATGTCTCCAGCGTAGCCTGCCGGGGCCGTCCGGTGTCGCCGTGCTCGATATCTTCCTCTCCCAGGCGATGCGTCGGGGTCAGAAAAACAAGCTGCGCATACGGATAACGCGTGAGGAGCTTTTCAATCAGCGCGTGCAGTGCACCGCAAAAGGTATCTGCGCTGCGATCGTTCAATGTGCCAAAAGCCGCGTCGCCGTGGCCAAAGTCATTTGTTCCGCCGAAAACGACGATAACGTCCGCATCTGGGATCATATCCTCCACACGCGTAAGATAGTAACGGTCATAGCTGGAAAGCTCCGAGGGCGTATGCTGCGGCGCGATGCGCGTTCCGCCAATGCCATAGCCGTAGCTGACCGCACCGGTGTCTTTGGCAAGCAGACTCCAGTACGTCTTTTCCATGCAGGACGTCGCACATCCTTCAGTAATGCTGTCTCCCAGGAAGGCGATCTTTTTGTTTTTCAGTTTCATTCCGCTTTACTCCTGATTTTCAAGATATTCGCACAGCACCTGTGCGATAAGATCGTGTCCGATCACCGTCGGATGGACGTCCCACGGGCGGCTGGCTTCCAGAAATTTATCCGAGCGGATGCGGGCAAAGTTGAAATCCAGATAGTAGCCGTCGGCTTCGTCAGCCGCATTACGCAGCGCGTTTTTGTAGACGGATGCATAGTCCGGATCGTCCGCTCTGTCCCAGATCATATTGCCGATGATAAGCAGGCTGCCGTTTTCCTGGCAGGCATACTTTACGCGGTCGAGCTTGGAATTGAACAGGCCGATATCCGCACCCATCCCGGCATCATTTGTGCCAAGGGTAAGAATGACGACATTGGCCCTGCACATTTTTTGCAGCGCATCGTCCGCAATGTTCACAAGCTGGATGCCACTGAGAGAATAGTTGTTGACAATCAGCTCGTTCGGGTTCTCAATGTAAGAAATACCGGAAACAATGACGCTCTTATCCGTGCAGTCGCCTGCAATCAGATCGATCTGTATGTCGTCCGGGCAGTTTTCCGGCAGCGCAATATACTCGCTGCGGGCGCATCCATTTTCCTCCGCGCGGTTGGCATTGATGACAGCCAGCTCCTGTCCGTTGACCTGTACGGTAATGGTGCTGCGATAGGGGCCTTCGGGATAGTAGACATAGAAACCGTTGATGTGGCGGTCCTTGCCGCCCTCCTGACGGTTGACCTCAATGCGCAGAGCGGAGCCCTGCTGGTGCGTTGCGTAGCTCATGCCGCCGGGTGTATTGCCGGAAACGTAATAGCGCTCCCATTCGCCCTGTGGGAAGCTGATCGTGTGAATTTCGCGTCCGGGAACCGCCTCGTTCGTGCGGTCGAGCAACGAAACATAGCCGATGTTATGCGTACCGTATTTCTTTGCAATGGCTTCCTTGAACAGCGCCGCCCAAGAATAATCATAGAACAGGTCGGAGTTCAGTCCCTGAGAAATACTGTCGCCGATGATATTGATGCTCTTGTCGCCGTACATATCCTTTCCCTCAGAGAAATCAAAGATGGCGAACGGCTCGGAGGAAAGCGCGTCCAGCCAGCTTTCCGGCGCGGACGTTTCGGAGGTGGAAGAGGGCTCCTCGGAGGACGGCGTCTCGCTTGTCAGATCGGGTTCGCTATTCTGCGAGGAAGGAGCGCCGCAGGCGCACAGCGTGAACATGCTCGCCGCTGCGAGAAAGACGGACAGAAAACGTTTTTTCTTCAGCATGGTGATTTCCCCTTTACAGCAAAATTTTTATCTCATTTTCTATTTTCAGCAGTTCCCAAGGCAGGAAATAGAACGGGCGGTAGGCGCGGCGCGCATCCAAAACAGGAAGCACCGGCTGCCCGTTGAGCCGTAGGCCCGGCTCTCCGCGCGAAATGGAGAGCAGAATTTTTTTGCCGCGGCAGACGAACTGCGCTTCCGCGTCTGGCCAGGATTCCGGGATGCACGGACTGATCCGCAGTCCGGCCAGCGCCGGCTCGGCACCCAGCAGCCACTCATAGGCACCGCGGAAGGACATGGCCACGCTTCCCGTCAGGAAGCTGAGCATCCCGCGGTGGTCAAAAATCGGAAGCTGCTGCCAGCAGTTCGTAACGGCATAAGGTGCGGTTCGAGTAAGATCTGTCGGATGTCGCCACTGATCATAGGGCAGCATCCATTGCAGAACGTCAAAGAGCTGCTCACCCCGTCCGGCCTTTGCCAGTGCACGCGCAAGGAAGCCCTGTGAGCCGTGGTTATAGACATTCCCATTTTCTGCGAGGAAGGGCGGTACGTCGCCTGTTGTCTGCCGTCCGACATGCGGAATCTTTTTCGCGCCGAAGGGCGGATAGAACAGGCGGTAGCCATAGGAGCTTTTCAGCATTTGCGCAACCGCAAGCGCGTCGTTCACGCACTCCGGCTCCACCGCGCCGCTGATGACGGCGTAATAATTGACCGGACCGTAGGGCCGCATTTCGCCGTCCGGATCCTCGTCGGAAAAAATCCAACGGCCGTCGTCGTTGAACACGGAATTAAACCAGCCGTGTTTATTTCTCGCGTGCGTCAGAATATTCAGCCGCAGTTTTTCGGCCGCTTCGGTATATTCCGTGATCTTCTGCGGAAATTTCCCGACCTGCTGCAAAATTTCCGCCACGTCCCGCAGGGCCATGATCGCCTGGCAGCTCACAGTGACCGATTCCCCTCGCCCACGCAGGCCGGCCATGTTCACCGCGTCGTTCCAGTCGCCGCCGTAGATCTTGCACAGGCCGTGCTCTCCAATATTCTCTGGTGCTAAATAGTATTCTATCGCACAAACCATGTGTTCTGCAAGTGTGGATTCTTTATTATCATCCAGCCACGGCAGCCACTGCTCCAGTAGCTCGTAGTCGCCAGTGAAGGCCAGATAACGATAGAGAAATTCCAGTACAAACACGCCGCCATCAACATACGGCCGCTCATCGTGCCTGCCAAGTCGGCCCCTTGTAGAATATTGACGCAAAAACCAGCCATCATGCCGCTGGCAGGAGAAAAGCTGCCGCAGCATCTCCCGGCAGGCCTGCGGATGCAGCGTCAGCAGTGCCATGTAGTCGTTCGCGCTGTCGCGGGTACCGCGCATCCCGCTTGGCCAGCCGCGATCAAGTGTAGCAATCCACTCCATTTGTAGAGGAATCCAGTAATTTATGTAGTCGTTGAAGGCTTCATCCGGTGTTCGGATGTGATTTTGTGAGAAAACTCTCTGGTAACGCATATGCAGTGCCCGGCAGTTTTCGTCAAAAAAGCCCGGCGCAAACCAGCGGCGCGCGGCAAGCCCTGTTTTTTCTTCCGGCATATCGCCGTTACGATCCTGCGGCGGCAGAGAAAGTGACTGGAGAAGCGTTTTTGTCTCACCGGGTGCAAGGTACCACTCGTACTGCATGGCATAAACCGGCGGACAGCCATAGATTTGATTTTCCTGCGTGTACTGGCCAAAATGTGCGCTGCACGCTGCATCCATACGCAGCCGCGCACCCAGCGCGTTCTGCGGGCACTGCAAGGAGCCACAGCCGATAAGCTTTTCCAGACTGATCTCGACGGTCTGCAACGCCTCCGCCGGAGTCAGAAACACCATCGTCCTCCGCTTGGTCACATCGCCGTCAGGATTGAGTAGCTGTGTCCAGAATACCCGCTGAAGGCCGGCATCTGCATAACCAGTGCGCAGATACCACTCGTTTTTGTCCCACGGTGCAAGCATTGCCAGATTGGCATACGGAATCAAATAGGGATTCAGTCGCAGGCTGACCGGCGTTTCGCGTGTGTTTTCCACACAGAAGCGCATGGCCAGCTCCTTTCCCTCCGGCGGCAGAGTGAACTCCGTGCGGATTTTCAGACCGTTATGCTCAAAGGCATAGACCGCCGTCTCAGGCAGATAGCGAATGGAAAGCGCCTCCGGCTGCGCATCGCAGGCAAGGCCATTGACCGTCGGGCGGAAGTAGTTATTGAAGGGCTCCTGCCCTTCTTCCGTAATCCAGACCGTCCAGCTTGAAAAGCTCTGCCCGTTTTCGCGGCGAAGCAGCAGAATGTCACCGGGTGGGTCAGCCTGCACATACACTGGGCCGAACTGATCGACCTTCAGCAGGAAGTCCCGGTTCTGATAGATGTACTCCCATGCCGAGGGCAGATTCAGGTCGTTAATCTCGTATCCGGCGGTGTTTTTAATAAATTTTCCGTAAGGCAGGATCCTCATCCCCTTTTTTCATCCGAATTCAGGCTGGATTGATACGCGCGGTAAAGTGTGGCCGAATCCGGGTGTCCGCAGAAAGCGGCCGTGCCCGGACGGTTCATCAGGCCAAGATACTGATAGCAGAGGATTTCGTCGCAATAATCTGAAATTGCCGCAAGCTGTCGCTGCACACGGGAAAAGTCCGCCGGGATCAGCGCCGAGCGGTAAACCTCGCCCTCAAAGGAAAACACTTCCATGTCCGCCCACAGCGCACTGCGACCGGAGCGGTCGTGTGCGCGGCGAAGCGCAGCGAAGTAGCCTCCGGTCTGCTCCGGGGTGGATTTCCTCACGCCGACCTCGTCCTGATAGGCAATGATATCCACATCCAGGGCATCAAGCTGCCGCACATAGGCATCATCCGCGTGCAGAAGGTTCGTGCCATAGGGGGCAATCAAGGTGCGGAAGTGCGGGTCAAGCATGCGGACAAAGGCGCTGTAGCGGTTGCAGTAGTGTAAAAACGCCGGGTGGAAGCTGCCGTCGATGCAGGTTTCGTCTGGGTAATACCATCCGTAAAAGGACGGATGACTCGCATAGCGCGTGCAAAGCTGCTCCATCGCACGGAAGGCACGGCGCGCCACATCCTCATTCGTCATATTTTCCATCGTCCGCCGCCACGGGCCGTAGTAGCCAACCGAGAGGAACACCCGCAAATGCAGAGCGTCGGCCTCGGAGAGGAGTACTCCGACGGGGTCTTGACAGGGAAAATCCTCCGGAAAGGGATAAATGTCAGTTGGGAAATATGCCTCCGCCCTGTCCTCGTCTACAAGGCTCGTCGCCATCAGAACGACGTATTTCATCCCGAGTCCCGCAATCTCGCGGAGCTTTTCCCTCCACTGTGCTTCGGCAAAGGCGCGGCAGGCGGGATTCCAATAAACGCCCTCCGCGGAATTGTGGTGCGTGAATTCAAACCAGGTTCCGGTGATTCTTTTCATGTCCGTTCTCCCAGCGTCACCAGAATGCAGTTTTCTTCGCCGTCCTGCGCAGGCACGTATACGCGCGCGCCCTCTGCCCGCAATGCTTTTCCGTTGCAGCTTGCCGCTGCAATCTCATAGCGTCCGTAGTCCAGACACTCCGGATTCTGCAAGGTGATCTCATAGGCTTTCCCGGAAAATCGCAGAGAAATCCGCGCTTTTCCTGACGAGTCAAACTGTTCGCGCACGAGCTTCGGCTCGATGACGAGCTGCCCCAGCTCACCGCGCACGCCGAACACCTGCGTGATGAAGGTGAGCATATACCAGCTCGCCGCGCCCGTGAGGTAGTGGTAAAGGCCGCGCCCCTCGGCGTTGAAATACTCCGGGATGCCTGGATAAATACGGCTCGTTTCAAAATCCATCGCCGTTTCGGCGAGGGTTTGCAGCGCCTTGTAGCCCTCGCGGACAAAGCCACACCGGTAGAGCGCATTGGCATACATGACCGTCATGTGGGAAAAGACCGCGCCGTTCTCCTTCTCTCCATAAGCAAAGCCGAACATCCGGCCAAGGTCGAACTTTTCCTCACGAAAATCAGTGTTCAGGCGATAGCCTCCGACTTCTGCGCAATAGAGATAGCGGTCCGCCGCACGGCAGATCGCCGTGGTCTGCTCTGGCGTGGCCGTGCCGCTCATAATGGCAAAAGCCTGACCCGTGAGCATCATGCGCACGCCGCCGGGGAAATACCCTTCGACCTTATTCCTGTGATTATCATAATAGCTGTTGAACCAGCCCTCGTCTTCACCCGCAATCCATTCGGTTTTACGGATATGCGCACGGATTCGCCCGGCGATCGCCCGAAGCGCAGCCGCCAGCGCAAGCGTATCAAAGCGGCATTTGTTTCCGCTTACACTGTGCGCACAGAGGCGAAGGAAGTCCGCAAGCCGGTTTTCTTCCTCCAATAAAAGTCCCAGTTCTTCCAGCAGCTCCACCTCACGGAGCCCACGACCGGCAAGCACGCACAGAAGTCCGGCAAGCTCGTCGAGATTTCCCGCATAGGCGCAGGTAAAGGCAACGCTCTCGCCATGTTCTTCTGCCATATCCAGCGCATCATTCCAGTCCGCACCGCGCAGGCGGATATGCCCGTGCGCACCGGTTTCGCGTACCGCACAGAGCGTCTCCAGCAAAATGTGTTCAAGCAGCGTACCGGAATAAACCGCCCCGGAAGCCGTTTTCTGCAAAACCTCCTGCTTCCACAGTCCGTCTTTGCCCATACCTCGGAAATTCTGCCCGTCCTTGAAATAGGGCGCGGACTCGAGCAGCACGTCAAGGTCGCCCGTCTGGTCAATATAGAGCTTTGTCGTCAGAAACGGCCACACGCCGTGATCCATCCAGACACGGCAGATGCCGTTGCGGTCTGCAATAAACGCACCCGGCTCTGTGCCGATGATGGTTGCGTTCGTGCCGTCAATGCGCACGCCTGCGAAATTCTGCACGATCATCCGGCGCACGCCGTCCGGCTCCATCAGAAGCAGAGAAAGGCAATCCTGCCAGAGATCACGCCAGCCGCGGCCGCCGCGGCCATAATCGTGATGCGGCAAAAAGGAGCACCCATAAATTCTTCTTAAAAACGGCTGGAAGCTGATCCAGCGCAGATATTGATCAAACCGCGCGTCGCCCGTGTGATAATGCACGTTGACGCGCTCGTTCCAGAAGCGCTGCGTTCTGTGCAGAGCCTCGCTGACCTTTTCCTCCGTCGCAAAGGCTTCCACCGTCTGCAAAATCTTCTCCGGTTCCGCCGTCGCGCCCAAAAGGGCGGTGTAGCTCACGCGCTCGCCGGGTGCAAGTGTTCTTTCGGCAAAGGCGATACCGCCGAGGGCTTCCTTTCCTGCAAAGTGCCGTCCGGCACCGACAGGCTTTTTCCCCTCCAGCAGCGCGCGCGGATGCGTCAGAGTGCCGCCTTCCCCAATAAACGCCTCCTCGGTGGGGTAATAGCCCGCCGGGCGCGTTCCGTCCCCCTCGACGCCGCAGACAAAATACGTCACCTCATTTTTGCGGTGGCCGCGCTCATCAAAGGACAGCGTGGGCTTGACCAAAACGCCGTATTCGGTCGTTTCAATACGGTGCAGGAGGCTTGTCACATGGCGGTGGTCGCGCAGATTGTCTGCGCTGCGGCCGTAAATCGGGATCGCCGCCGTCGGCGAAATCCGCATTGGTGCGCGGCCGGTGTTTTCCAGCGTGACCGAGAAAACCTCGACATTGCAGTCGGTCGGAACAAAACACAGAACCTCCGCCGTCAGGCCGAGCGCCTCGCTGCTGCGCCGCACACACTGCCACAGAAAGCCCGCCGTGAGCGTAGTTTTCTCCTGGATGCCCGTGAAGCGTTGCGCTTCCTGCCCCGCACTTGCTCCCACGGCTGACCAGAGCATTTTCTCTGTTCTGACCCAGAAGTTCCGCACGCCGCGATTATTATGCAGGTTTTCGGCACTCACCGGCTCCAGCAAAAAGGTGTTCTGATTGAGCTTGCAGTCGCCGCCGAAATCAGGCGTCAGGGCGCTCTTGAGCCCCAGCTCGTTGGCAGCCGGAAAATAGAGATAAGAATAATTCTCCGGCTGTTCAAGTCTAAAGGTTCCCTGTTCATCTAAAAAAGTGATTGTTTTCATTTTCATACTTCTTGCCCTGTGTCAGGGAATCTCAACCGTTTCAAGGACGGTATAACCATTGATGTATTGCAGATCGTTGGCAAGGCGCGCACCGGTTCCGGCAGAGTTTTTCAGATAGAAAGCAACCTGATATGTCCCTGAAACCTCCGGAAGCGTCAACGCGGCCGAAACGGTATGCGTCAAGGCTTCGTTGCTGCCCGGCTTGCCGGAAAGCCATGTCGCCGGTTCCCCTGCCGCCACAGCGGAAACAACATTTCCGTCCTTGTCCAAAACGGCAAAGCCACTCTTCAGATTGAACGCAGCGGAAAAGCCCGTATTTTTCAGGGTCAGCGTAACATTCAGGTTTTCCCCGCAGGCAAGATTGCCGTCCAGCGTGACGTTCAGCGCACGCAGGCGATAGCCAAGGTGGTCGTGGACAAATTCAAAGGCCGTGCGCTCCAGCGGCTGGCCGTTTTTGTCCTGAAACCAGAGGGGATCAAACGCAACCTTATGCTCTGTGAGCCACTCCTGCGTAACAGGCTCGGTCTGCCAGTCGAGCATACTGTAATAGCCCTCGCCGGGCGTGGCCCATGCGGTGTACTGCTCTTCGATAAAGCTGTGGTAAAGGCTGAACGTGTTCTGGTGAAAGGCGCTGAATTTGCGGATGGCCATCTCACCTGTCGTCGGATCCCAGAGATTCAGGTCGTACTGGCAGCCCCAGAACATTTCTCCGCCCTCCGGGGCATACGCGGATTCCCTGCGCATCTGCTCCCAGAATTCCTCCCACGGGTTGAGGCCGTCGTTGTAGACGGCGCTCTGCCAGCCAAAGAAGCTATCGTCATGGTAGCCCATACGGCTGAGGTTTGGATTCTCCGGCTCGGCATAAACAAGGACGTTCTTCACACGAGGATAGCGCACCTGCACATAAAGCTGCTCCGGAACCATATCCAGAATTCCTTTCAGAAGCGCAAGCTCGTCGTGCTCCATTTTGGAGGAATGCCACTCGCCCCATGCGCCGAGAAATCCCGCCTCCACGCTGTGGATCACTTCTACATTTTCTTCAAGAAGCGGACGAAGCTGCTTCATATGCGCGAGCATGATCTCGTCCGATGCTTCCCCCGTTCCCTGCATATCGCTTTCATAGGAAAAGCGGACGATGAGCTTGATCCCGCGCTCTCTGGCAGCGTCAAAGACTCGCTGCATCCGCTCAAAGCCCTCCTGTCCGATGGTCTCCGTGTTCTTATAGCCTGTCAGATAAAAGTATACCTGACAAAGCTGCGGACGGTATTTGTGATAGCGGTCAAGGGCAACGGTGACGGCCTTCTCCGGCTCCGGCTGATCACTCATGCCGTCACCAACGGTATTGGCTACATTGATAAATGCCTCAAGGCGCCAACCACGATCGGGGTTATACTCCAGAAAGTCATCCTGCGTCCCGCAGAGCGGCGCCAGCTCCGTCGTCACTGCGATCGGGACGGGATTGTCGGTCTGCTGCCTGCATCCTGCCGAAAATGCAGGCAGCAGCAGAATGATTAGTGCAAGTGCGACCAGATGCTTCTTTTTCACAAGCTCACTTCTCCGTGCGGACAATATCAAAGGCCACGACCGGATATGCCTCAAAGGGCATCCGCAGCGGCAGACCTGCATTCATCAGGGTCGCGCCCAAGAGCGTAAGTCCAAGCTGCTCGACATGGTATCTCGCCTCGGGATCAAGCCCCTGCAGGCGAAGATACTGCGCAGTCGGGTTCGCCATGGGCGTTTGCCAGCCTGCCATCACATAGGCGCGGCTGCGGTCGTCCGAAACCAGTTCCCACGCGCAGACGTTGCCCGCAAACGGGCTGGACAGGCGGTAGAATTCGCCGTCGCGGAGGAGCGGCGCAAGGATTCTGTGATGGGCAGTCTGCCGTGCGATCTGCCGGCGTTCCTCTTCGGAAAGGCAGCCGATATCCAGCTCGTAGCCGTAGTTGCACATCTGGGCGATCTCGCCGCGCGTTGCGAAGGAGCACGTGCGTGCCGTCTGGTGATTCGGACAGGCGGACACATGGCCAACCATACTCGCAGGCGGATAGGCGAAGCTCGTTCCATACTGGATCTTCAGGCGCTCAACCGCATCGGAGTCGTCGCTTGTCCAGATCTGCGGCATATAATAGAGAATACCAAAATCGAAGCGTCCACCGCCGCCGGAGCAGCCCTCGAAGAAAACGTGCGGAAAATCCTCGGTCAGGCGGCGCATCAGCTCGTAAACGCCCAGCATCTGGCGGTGCGTGTGTTCCAGCTGTCGGTCGGGCGCAAGCGTCTCGGAGCCGTTGTCGGAAATATTGCGGTTGCAATCCCATTTGACATAGGTGATGTCGCAGCTTGAAAGAACCTTCGCAACCTGTGTATAGATGTTCTCGACAACCTCCGGGCGGCTCATATCCAGCACAAGCTGGCGGCGCGTCTGGCGCGGAGCAAAGCCCTCGCAGTGAATGCACCAATCCGGGTGTGCACGGTAGAGATCGCTGTTCGGAGAGATCATTTCCGGCTCAAACCAGATGCCGAAGTTCATTCCGTGTGAGCGGCAAAGATCCGCAATATGTTGTAGGCCGTGCGGGAATTTCTCGGCAAAAACGTACCAGTCTCCGAGCGAGCTGTCATCAAAATCACGGTGGCCAAACCAGCCGTCGTCCAGAACAAACGTATCAATGCCAAGGCCGCTGCTGCTCTGAATCAGCCTTTCGAGTTTTTCCTCGGTAACATCAAAATAAGTTGCTTCCCAGTTGTTGACAACAATGGGATGCTGCAGATCCTTCTGTGCAGATTTCCCAAGATGACTGCGGCTGACACGGTGGAAATTGCGCGACATTCGCCCGAGGCCCTCGGAAGAATAGGTAATCAAGGCCTCCGGAGTGGTGAAGCTCCCGTTTGGCTCGAGCTTCCACGAAAAGGTCTCCGGATTGAGGCCGACCTGAAAGCGCGTGTTTTCCATCTGGTTGCCCTCAGCCAGAATGCGGAAGTCCGAGCTGTAGACGAAGGCCGCGCCGTAGACCTCGCCGCTCGTTTCGGTCGTCACCAGATCGGCCAGCGCCGCAAAGGGGTTGAGCATGGCACTCGACGAGCCGCGGCGGCTTTCGATGCTGGTCGTGCCCTGACAGATGCGGCGGCGGGCTGGATAGCGCTCACGCGCCCACGCGCCCTCGAGCGAGATAAAATCAAAATTCCCACGTTCAAAATCGACAGAGAGGCTATCCGCCTTGTGTAGAATCATCGGCGCATCGGTGGGATTTTTGATCACGGTATATCGTGAAATGACGTCCTCCTGCGGAAAAACAACATAGTGCAGTGCCACCTCGGCACACGTGATCTCGTCTTGCAGCGTGATAACGAGCGTCTGCACCTCCTGCAAGTTCTTGTTCAGACACGGAAGGCCGGGCAGAAGCTCGCGTCCCTCGCGCAGCTCGTGACGCAGATAAGTCAGGTAATTGATGCGTCTGCCCTTTCTGTCCTCGATCACGAGCGCGGGCTGACGCAGATCGCCGCGGCCAAAGGTCGGATATTCCTGTGGCAGCGCATTTGCGCTGACACAGTCGTCCTTTGCTGGAATCACGGGATCGAACGCCCATCGGTGGTGGATATTATAATAAGAAAAGTCGTCATGCGGAACCTTCTTTCCGTAGTAAACGTGCTGAAGCAGGCCTTCGTCCGTCAGACGCATGATATAGCTGGTTCCGGTAGTTTCGAGAAAGAAAAACGGGGCGTTGTATACGATCATCGCAAAGCGTCCTTTCTTTTATTTGCTCAGGCTTTCGCTGAGCTGGTCGTTGACGGAGAAGGTCAGGGTCTGTCCGCGGTACAGCTCCAGCGCAAGCGTGTCGATGTCCTTGCCGTAATACTTGCCCTCATAAATCTCGTAGGGGCTGCACTTGTGTCTGAAATGTAGGACATGCCTGCCGGTATTCTCGGCGTGGATGTTCACGAAATTCTCGTTTGCATAGATGCAGTCGTCCTCATAGCCGTAAATATGGCAGCCTGCATACTCGGCAAGCGAGGTCAGAAGCTCTGCACGCAGGATCTGCGTCGTGCAGTAGATGCTGACAAAATCGCCGGTGTCCTTCATCGCGAGCGCCGGCTTGCCGTCGATGCAGTAGCGGCCAAGCACCGTGACGCCCTCGCCCTCCTCGATGGTAAAGCAGGGATTCAGGAAGGGCACGTCCAGCACGGAGCCAACCCAGATGGTACTGCATACCTCGCGGTCGATCCAGCCATAAAAGCGATCCGGCACAGCGTAACGCAGCGCAGGATGCTTCGGGTCGGTGATGCGGAATTTGACCGAATGGGTTTCGTTGATGCAGTTAACCTGCATGCCGGTCAGTTCGGAGATGTTCGCCGTGTCCATAGGCGTTTCCCGGTCGAAATTCACAAAGCCCGGCGCATAGAACCAGACGACCGTTGCGTGGTTTTTTGCAGCCTTTTTGCGAATGGCCTCGCGCTCGGCATTCGTCAGGCAGAATGTGTTGAGCATCAGATAGAGCTTATAATCAGGCATATTCTCATTTGTGAGATCGTCATGGAAATAATAATCCACAGGCGCACCGATACGGCCCAGATCCGACGTGCGATAAAAATCGAGCATGGTACGGTTGACGCCCTTGGAGACCAGATGGATGCTCTCCTCGTCATAAATAATAGCAATCTCGTTGGCCTTGGGCTTGCCGTGTTTGGCGGCCTCAAGTGCGACGCGCTGCTGCACGGCCATCATTTTGTAGATATCCTCGTGCTTGTAGCGGCCGCCGTTTTGATGCTGGTCAAACCACCACGCAAAGGTATTTTCGCAGAGATTACGGGCAAAATCGCGCTTGAGCGTGTTGAGCGTGTCCTGAATGGTGAAGAAATTGTTGGCATCGCGGTAGAAATCGCAGTCCAGATGCGTGCGGCTGTCCTCCTCGGACAGGAACAGCATCTTGCGCAGTGTAAAAGAATCCTGCACCTCGCGCTGCGCGACATATCCGCCCGGCCAGCGATTGTTATAAACGCCGGGCGCGGCCAAAAAGTCCACCACACCGGAATTGAGAATCTTGCGCGTTCCTGTCGTCGTGCTGGAGCCGTAATAATCCGTGCAGCCGAGAGATCCGTAGAACGAGCCGACGAGCGTGTCGGGATCGCGCTGCTTCAGAAGGCGGGCAAAGTGAATCATGGTATTGGCCGTGCCCTCGTGCCACGCATTGAAGAAATCATAAACATGGCGGTAGCCGTTGACGTTCAGGAAGACACCCTTGCGCGTCGGCTCCTGATTGTTGTAGTGAACGCCGTAATCGATACGGTCGGCACATTCAAAGGTCACGAGCGAATGGATGATGAGCTTGTCGATGTCCACATATTCGCGCTCGTGCAGGTCGGGGATGCCGGGATTCTCAAAGGTCGCGTCGTCCTTTTTCCATGCGGCACGCAGCTTCTCCTCGGTACCATACCGCTCACGCAGGATGCGGCCGTATTCCCTGCGGAAGGCCGGTGAAACATCGGCATACTTGTTCATGCCGGCCTCCGTAATTTGATTTACATAATACCATTCGGATGTGCCGCCTGCGCCGAGAAAATAGCCGATAACACGGTCTGCGATGGGACTGTGCTCCACCTGATCGCAGAAGTGCATCAGGGCTTCTCCGCCGTCCTTGCGCCACGCTTCGGAGCATAGAGAATAGCAGCCCGGGACACGATCGTAATGCACCTCGGAATTGATGACACAGGGCATCGTCTTGCCATCGGAGTAGCGTAGCAGATCATCCGGATGGCTCTCCATCCAGCTCACGGGCGGGTGCATCCCGATACGCACGATGATATATGCATCCGGGACGACCCGCAGCAGGCGTTCAGCCTCGGATTGGAAGGAGGCAAAGCCGCCCCACTCTCTCCAGTCCTGCGATTCTTCCAGCGATTTGCCGGGGCGCAGCCAGTCGGTATTGGCAAAAACGAAGAAAATGCGGACGCCTGCCTTGCGCAGACCACGGAGGTATTCCTCGTCCTTGATGCGCGTGGTCATAGCCATCAGTGAGAAGGTTTCGCCGTTGATCTCAAGCGCCGGCGTTCCGTTGCGCGTGTCGATTTTCGCAGTACTCATGCTGTTTCCTCCAGTATTAACGGATGATTTCAAAATCCATTGCTGCAATCTGCCGGCCTTCATATTCGGCCGCCTGACGGTTGAAATTCACGATCACGCGAACGCCGTCTTCAAAGGTCGTCACGCTGACGCCGTTAACGTACTCGTAATCGGTGATATGCTGATCATAAATCGCCTGATAGTAGTCCCTCGTTCGCTCAAGAAGCTCCGTGATCATTTTCTCCTGCGCGGAAAAGCAGGTTCCGAACAGGTTTTTATACTCACTGCGGCGCAGGTTTTCATTTTCCATCGTCGTCACGGCAAAGCAGGGCACGGTTCCGCTCGCGATACAGCTCAGAAGCTCCTTCTGCGGATTCTCTGTCAGATTCAGCGCTGTGGAAACCAGCAGGACATTTCCGTGATAGACCATCTGTAAAAAGGGCACAGGCTGCGTCTGCATTGCATAGCCGGAGGAGGTTACAGGGATGTTGTAGTTAAGGTCAGCCCGGCCGATTGCGTATTCGTTCCCGCCCTCGACGGCATTGCCGCGTCCCTTTTCCTCCAGCAGCGCCTCGATCGCACGAAGGTATGTGCTGCGTGTTGTGCCATCGGAGCCGGCGTAATCCCCATAGAGCTCGCTGCCCAGATAGCTCATCGCCACGCCGCAGTCCGCCTTGTCCAGTGCCTTGCTCGCGCGGGAGATCAGGCGAGGCAGGCTCATCCCATAGAGATCGCTCGCAGTATAGGCGTAGGTCACGGGAGAATAGGTATAACGTACCAGGCTCTCGCGGCTGACCATTTTTGCAAAGCGTCCCTGTTTTGCCCAGAGGAAGGACGAATCCGGCTCATAAAGCAAATCTTCGATGCAATAGACGGAAGCCTCCGGATGGGTTTCCCGCAGCGCTGCAAAGCCGGACGCTCCGCCGCAGTCGCCGCTCCACTTGACCCTGCCGGGATAGCTTCCCTTCAATGCGGCCTTGTCAAAATCGCGCAGCAGAACCGCGACCGAGCCGTCCTGCGCATTCAGGCGGCCGAGCATTTCAGAAACGTCCGAAAAGTCCGTTGCCACCACGGTCTTCGTGTAGGGAATTCCCACTACCGCCGCACGCTGCGTGGTCGCTCCGTAGGCATAAATTGCCGCACTGAGTGCTTTTTCAGGTGCCTGTGGGAGGTCGCCGGCGGTGGCGCGGCATTTTTTAGCCAGCGCGTTGAGTCCGCCTTGCTCGATAATGTAATACGAGACGGAAAAATCCTCCGTTTCAACCAGCTCCGACGCAGCGACATATTCCTTATACTGCCAGTCGCTGCCGGTGATGGTCACAGTGTCGAAAACGCGGTAGTCAAAGCTCGCATAGGCGTAGGCCCATCTGCACGCGCTGCCCGTCGCGCGGGCGTTGATCCAGCCCGCTGCGGCATTACCGTCCACGCGCGCCAGAACGCCGTGATCCCGGTAATCCGCACCGAAAACGGCAAGCATCGCGGATTTCGGATTTCCCTCCTCATAATACAGAGCCTCTGCGGGATTACGCCCGTAGATCTGCGCGGTATATGCCGCGGCATCGGGATTGGGATAGGAAAAGTCCACCGTCGCGCCGGAGCCGTCCGGAAGAAGCAGATACCCGCTGTCCTGCGCGTCGCCGCGCAGAAGATAGGGCGTCACAGAAATGCGGTTGATGCGTTTGGTGCCATATTCGCTGATCTCGTCCGTCAGCACACGAACCTGGAAGCAGTCGTCCTCCAACCGGTACTCGACCGGAATAATGAACTGCTCGTCCTTGCGGGAAAAATCGTAGTCGATGCGCACCCGAGCATCATCCAGCCGGGTAATGGTGAAGGTTTTCCTCTTCACACTGGAAAGATAGCTGCCAATGGTGGAATCAACATTCAGATCACTGTAATAGCTCACAACGAGCTGGGAACGCAGATTGTTCAGAGATGCCGCCGGTGTGAATTCATCCTCCTGCGGGTCTTCCGGATTCGTGGAAAGCACCGTATTGCCTGCCCTGTCCAGCACGGAAACATAGCAGGTCTCCGGGTCGACGGAAAGCGTGTACTTCTCGCTGCCCGATGTCTGCGGGCGTTCAGGAAGCGCCGTCTGCGGCACGGCCGCAGGCGCACAGGCGCTCAGAAGCGTACAGACAAGCAGCGTCAACACCATAATTTTTTTTCGCACCGCCGTCACCTCCTGAGCAATTCCGTGATGATCGTCTTTGCAAACGTGACTATCTGCTGGGAAATGGAGAAGCCCAGCAGCACCAGAAACGCAATGATGACGATCATGCCCAACGACAGCAGCACCGAGCCGATCGTTTTGCGCACCGTGAACTGATGCACGACCATGGTTCCAAGAAACACAAGAATCAGCGACCAGAACGTCAACGCGGACGAAATAGCCGAATAGAACATGGACTCCGAAAGCGTCATGAGATTCGTGATCAGATTCAGCGGCACGGAAAAAAGCACCATGGGCGTGAGCGCATAGCAGGTGGCAAGATAGATTTCCTTAAATGTTCCCTTTCCGTCCTGTAGGGTGCTCATTGCCCAGTTTGTAATGCACCACAGCAGCACCAGCACAACCGTGCGCAGTAAGATCGGCCAGACGCTAAAGCTCTGCACCTCATTATTGCTGAAAAGATACGCAACTGCAAAATAATTGATGATCTCCTCAACAAAATACAGGGCCAATAGAAGGTTGGCAACGCCGAGAGAGCCGCGCTTTTCATATTTGATATCATTGAATAGCTCAATGGGATGCGCGAAAAAGCGGAGAGGCACCAGAAGCTTCGTTTTGTCCAGATTGCACCAGCGATAATTCTCCCAGTCGATCTGGCGGAAGCGGATGTAAACGCCGCGGAAGAATCGGCTGAAATTAGTCATTTCTCTCTCCCCTTTCCAGATCTCAGAATCGCGACATACAGCTTGCGCAGCCCGAAGCACACCGCAGCCACCGCCAGAATCACACAGGGAACCAGCCACAGACTGTTCTCGCGCAGGAACTGGCGGCGATAGCGCGTCAGCGCCATGGAATAATAATAGCGGTCGTCGCCCATTTTCAGATAGCGCATCGCGTCATGGAAGTTTCCCTCCAGCAGCAGCGACCGTCCGATGCCCTTGGCCGCAACCGAAAGGCCCGCATTGCTTTCCAGAACACTTTCCCAATAGGCGCGGCTTTCGGAATACTCTCCCTGTTCATAGGCGCGAAGCGCACGGCGAATATTCTGCATATAGTCCGTCGGCGCAAAGACCGTGACGGAGTTGCGCATACCGTCTGCCACAAGGTATTCCTCACCGTTTTTGCTCAGCGCGGAAACGGCGGTAAAATAGCCGTCCTGCGTACCGCTGCCGCCGAAAATGCCAAGCGTATTCTGCTCGCCGTCAAAAAGCAACACGCGTCCGCGCTGGGAATCCAGTACGGCGATCACATTATCCTCATCTACGACCACATCCATGATCTGGCTGCGCCGCAGGTCGCCCTTGACAGACTCAGTTTTCTGATCGCCGAAGTTGTTACGGTCATACCCCCTCTGCAAAAAGCTCGTGGAGGAGCCGGGGTACATGAGGATATTCTCGCCGGAGGCGTTCAGACGCTTGACCTGAGAGGTCGACGCAGTGATCGTTGTGGTGTAGATCATATCCTCGGAATCAATAAAAATTCCCGCATACTCTGTCGGCACGGTCCGAATCAGCGATTCGCGCTGCTCATCGGAGAAGATATTCATCCACATGCTTTTGAGCAGAACCGCTGCCGTGACCTCAACCTTATTCGCCCCAAAGAACTCGATGAAGCCACCGTCTGCCTCGTAGTGTAGAAGGCCCTGATATACGCCGCTGGCCGCGATATACACAGATCCGGCGCTGTTGACGACCACCTTGGATGGCTTGAAGGCAAAATCCTCCGTCAGAAGGTCGGAATCCGGCTTATAAAATGTCTTGACCACCCGGTCGTCGGCATCGACCGCAATCACACGACTGTTGCCGGTATCGCAGATATACAGCAGGCCGCCTGCCAAAAACACGGAGGAGGGACTGCTCAGCGCGGTCACAGCGTCATTCTCCTTTACTTCACTGATCACGCGCACAAGCTCGTACTGTGGATCAAGCACAACGATGCGATTGTTGCCGGTATCGGAAATATAGACATTGCCGTTGACATACAGATCTGCGATTTTGGAGAAATCTCCCAGTCCGAGATCCCGGCCGCGCAGTACACGTGTGCAGAGATACGCGCTGGGCGCGTTCACATCCTCGCCGTACTCGTTGTAAACATAGGTCTTCGTGCTTCCGTCTGCGGCAAGTGCCGGCGTAAGAAGCACAAGGAGCAGAAACAGGCTCAGAAGCAAGATGGAAATCGTTCTTTTTTTCACATTCATTACCCCTTCAAGCCCGAGTGTGCCATGGTTTCAACGATGGAGTTCTGGCTCAGCAGGAAGATGACAACGGACGGGAACATCATCAGGACGCCCACCGCAGCAGCTACGCCGGTTCTGGTAACGCCCGCCGTGCTCAGGGAGGAAAGCATTGCAGGCAGCATTTTCATGTCCTCACTGTAGATAAACTGTGCGGCTGTGGTATTCCAGATGGAGATAAACGTGAAGATCACGACGGTCATCCATGCAGGCTTGAGCATGGGCATGATGAGTTTTCTGTAAATCACGAACTCGCTTGCTCCGTCAATACGCGCCGCCTCGATCATCTCGTTTGGCACATTGTCCAGGAACTGCTGCAGAAGGAACACACCAAAGGAGCCGGACATGGCCGGAAGGATCAGCGCCCAATAGTTGTCGATGATATGCGCCTTGACCATCAGGATATACAGCGGCACCGACGTGACCTCCGGCCGGAACAGAATGGCAAAGACGACGCTTTTGGTAATGGTATTTTTCAGCGGGAATTTGTGCTTCGACAGAGCGTAGGCCGCCATGGAGGCAAGCAGGACATAGCCCACCGTGGATATCACCGTGACGAACACGCTGTTGAACAGATAGCGCTCAAAGGGCACATCCGACTGCGCCTGTAATTTGATGAGACTCAGGAAATTGCGCAGCGTCGGCTTGATGACATAGAACTTCGGCGGGAAATAGAACAGCTCGCTCGTCGGCTTCAATGCGCTGACGACCATGTAGTAAAGCGGCAGGATCATGAACATACCGAAAATCAGCAGGAAAATGATCACGGTCGCATTTCCGGCCGCCGAGCGGGAAACGCGCCTGGTAGGTCTTCTCATTTTGGGTCCTCCTTAGTCTGAGGAAAAACGGTTGAGCACTGCATGAATCACCAGCCACGAACCGACCATCATCACAAACAGGATCACGGCGATGGCGGACGCATAGCCCATTTCGTATTTACCATAGCCGTAGTCGAGCAGATGCAGCAGAATGGTGTGCGTGGAATAGTCGGTACTGGGATTGCCGGTCAGCGCGGCGTTCACACCGCCGACGGCGAAGGCACCGGAGATGGCAAGCACCGCGCCGATCTTGAGCTGCGGCACCATCTGCGGCAGCGTGATGTACCAGAGCTCTTGCCAGCGGTTGGTCACGCCGTCGATCGCCCCGGCTTCAAAAAGCTCGTAGTTAAGCTGCTTGAAGCCCGCGACAAAGGACAGAAAGCCAACGCCCATGCTCATCCAGAGTGTGACAACAACGACAACGACAGAGTTATACTGCGGATCTGTGAGCCACTGCACCGGCTTGGACAAAATACCCACATTCATAAGCAGACTGTTCAGCAGGCCATAGGAGTCGCCGTTAAAGATGAAGTTCCACAGCATATACGCGCTTCCAGCCAGTGCCGGAGAATAAAACACAAAGGTCAGCAGCGAACGCCAGAATTTCGTCGGCACCTCGTTGATCAGCCACGCAACAAGGAAGCTGATCAGATAGCCCGCCGGGCCGGTGACAACGGCGTAAAAGAGCGTATTGCTCAGGGATTTGGTAAAGGTTTCGTCGTCCAGCAGCAGCGAAAGATAGTTGCGGAAGCCGACAAAATGCGGCGTGCGCACCATGTCGAAATCCGTGAAGCTCAGCACAATGGCGCAGAGAATGGGAATGACAACAAAGAACAAAAACAGCGTCAGCCACGGCAGAAGAAAGCAGCAGGTCGCGCCGTACTTCGAGAAAAAGCCCGGCTTTCGCCTCTTTGCAATTGGATTTTTCATTCTCCCACCTCCTGCATGACTTCCTTCTTGCGCTCAAATTCCAAATCAAGATCGTCACTGTAGCGATAAATTACGTCACGCGGCTTTTCGTAGCTGTAAACCACACGGCGGAAGGCATTGGAAATGCAGCGGGAAACATAGTAAGTGACCATGGTCTGGGGCGTATCGGTGACATCGCGGCGTGCTTCACGCAGCACCTCCAGCTCGCGGTTCGTCCAGTTGAGCTGCTCAAAGGTGACGGAATTTGCGGTATTGTACCGGGCGGACTTGCCCAAAACGGACTCGACCTGGCGGCCGAACTCGGTCTGGGTTTCGCTGTCGATCCACCAACGGATGAATTCGTAAGCCGCATCCAGATCAGCAGAATCCCTAATGGCGACACATCCGGTATTGACGCTGCCCTGGCTGCGGTCAAGTGCGCCGTCGGCACAAGCGGTTGCAGGAACCGGATACATCGACCACTGATCCTTGATCTCCGGCGCCGCAACACAGAGTTGGTTATACATGGTGTAGCTCATGATGCCGATGGGCATTTCTCCCGTGCGGAAGCGGTTGACAAAGCTGAACGACAGAGGCAGCGTATACTTTGTATACAGATCCGTCCACTGTGTAAAGGCATCAACCGATTCCTGCGTCTTGAGTGCGCTGGCGGTACATTCTGGATTATAGATTGAGCCGCCGTGCTGCATCAGGAGCATTTCAAAGATGTCCTGACTCTCCGGGATTCCAATCTCCAGCTTCTTTTCAGCCAGCTTTTTCTGCACGGCATAGAATTCATCCCAGGTATCCGGCACTTTCAGCCCCAGCTCGGCAAAGATGTCGTCGCGGACGAACATCATATTGAAGTTCTGCGTTTCCGGCATGGCGTAGACGCCGCCGTTAAAGGTAAAAGGTACAAGCGCAGAATCGTACACCTGCGCCGCCAGCGCATCATACTCCGGCATTTCGGTCATGTCGGCCAGAACGCCGCGGATGCCGAGGTTCACGACCGTCTGCTCACCTACAAACAGAGCGACATCCGGTCCCTTCCCTGCCAGAATTGCCTGTGAGAGGGTATCACCCGCGCTTACAAGAGAAAACTCCACGGAAATGTTCTGCTTCGTCGTAAAGCTGTCATCCGAAAGCTGACGAAGGATCTGCATCTGATCACGTCCGGAGGCCGCTCCGCTGACAAGAATATCACTCATGTTGATCCAGACCCTGATTTTTCGCGGCGCCGTGCCGGAGGTCGTGCGATCCTCTCCGGAGAAGGAGGCCAGAAATGTCCGGAAACGGAAGCCAAGATAGCGGAATGTACCGGTCACACCGGACCATAGCTTTCCGAAGAAGCCCTGCTCCTCCTGAGGGATATTTTTCGGCGTGAAAATCATATAATCCAGCGTCAAAGACTGCGTTTCAAGGGTCTGTATGAGATCCGCCATAGAGTCAATGCGATTTTTGAATTCGCTGAGCATCGCAGGGATTTTATACGGCTTTTTGATAAAGCGCTCAAGAGTACGCACGGTATCATGCAGCGTGGCGCTCTCGCTTCCCTCTCCGTCCTCTGAGCAGCTTTCAATAGAGGCTGCCAGATTATTCAGACGTTCGACAGAATCCTTCAGGAAGGGCATCAGCTCCGGAAGCTCCTTGTCCAGATAATAATCCCGGTAGATATCCGGGTTTGCGCCCGTAATGCTGATGATACGCCGGTACATGGAATTGCACTCGGAAATATAGCTTCTCAGCTCAATAATCGCCTGCTCCAGATGCGTCTGGCTGACCTCCATGCGCAGCACGTGCTCTCCCGCCGTCAGGTAGACGGCATAAGGCTCGCCTGCATCATCCGCAAGTGTCAGCGTAGAATAATTCGTGCAGTATGGGAACAGGTAGTTTTCAAATTCCGCGAAGGGAATGACCCCGTCGAGATAGATTTTCCGGCCGACGCCCAGCTCGCGCAGACCATCCTGCTGATAGCGCGCGGAAAAGGTGTAAAATCCGTCTTTTTTGACGGAAAAACACCATTCGATCCACTGGCCCTGCTCAGAATATGCGCTGCCTCCAACAATGTTCAGTGCAATCGTATCCGGATAGTTCGGGCTGATCGTGGGCGAAGAGCGATCGTAGGTCGCAATGATGGAGGAATCAGACTTCGCGGAGATCACCTCGGTTTCAAGCCTAAGAGGCTCTGCGCCTTCCGCACTTTGTACGTTTCTGAGCGCTGCAAGATAGTGTTCATAGCTCTGCGGTCGCTCGGAAATTAACCGCACATCGCCCAATTCCACCGCCTCGCTGGCTAACGTGATCGTCAAGGTGTACTCGTCCTTTTCCAGTACCACCGCCGCGCTTCCGCTATCAGCAGACAGGCCGTAAACCGCCTGCTGCCAGACAGTCGTCTCCTGTGTCTTGGGCAGCACCTCGTTGCCGTTGGAGTCCTTTTGGAAGCGTTTGTCCGTATGGATATCCACCCAGCGGCGGGCAAAGTAGATCGACTGCTGTGTCTGGATGTTTTCGCCTGTCAGCGTAAAGGCCGCCTCGGGGTTAATCTGTCTGCCCGGAATTGCACGATAGCACACGGAGAGCCAATAGTCACCTCTCGCGGGCGCAGTAAGCGAAAAAGTATGGCTCTGCCCCTCGGAAAGGACGACGGCGTCGCGCTCTGAAAACGTTATTTCTGCACCGGAGCGGCTGTCCGTCAGAGAAACGGTCTGTGCCGCATCTTCCGCACGTGCCGGAATACCGGCTCCGCAGGCACCCAGCAGTAGCACCGCTGCGAGTGCGCCTGAAAAGAATCGTTTAAACGAAATATGTCGCATTTTTCCCTCCTAGCCAACCAGACCCGAAGTGAGAACGCTGCGGGAGAATCTGCGCTGCAAAACGATGAACAGAATGAGCGCCGGAACCAGCACCGTGAAGCAGGCTGCCTGCTGAATGGTCATGATCTTATAGGGGTTATAGGCATCATTTCCCATGAGGGAGGTCAGGGAGTTTGTCAGCCCTGTGAGCTTTGTGGAAACGGTGCGGATATTGATGAAGAACGTGGTCATTGTGTAGTAATCATTCCAGTACCAGACCGCCGAGAAAATCGTCGTGGTAATGATTGGGCCGGAGGCATTGCGCAGCATAATCTTGGAGAAAAGGCGGAATTCTCCGCAGCCGTCGAGCATTGCCGCCTCTTGAAGCTCCTTGGGCACTGAGCGGAAATACTGATAGAAAATCAGGATGAACAGGCCGGAGCGGATGCCCTGTCCCAAGGCGGCGAGCAAAAAGACCGTATAGTATTTATCGAGCATACTGAACGTTTTTTCAGCGCCGGTAACGGCATGAAGGATGCCGAAAATGTCGAAGTCACTGAACAGCAGATAGTTCGGAAGGTTGACCATCTGCGGCGGGACGATAATGGTGAAAATCACCACGGCAAGCAGAAACTTGTGTCCCCTGAATTTGTAGATTGCGAAGCCATAGCCGGTCATCGCGCAGACAAGCGTCTGCAAAAGGGTGCAGACAATCGTGATGATCGCTGAATTTTTCAGTGCGGGAAGAAAATCCAGTGAGGTGAACAGGAGCTTGAAGTTCTCCAGTGTAAAATGCCGCGGAATCCAGACGACAGAGGAATCATACATATCCACAGAGTCGCGTAGAGCCATACTCAGCATATACATAATAGGATAAAGAATGATGAAGGTCATGCCCAGCAGGAAAAAGAAGCGCACAATGCTCCACACCGCCTTGCCCAGATAATAGGCGGGCGACACGGCGATGCCTTTGACGTTTGATTTGTTTTTGATTCGATTCATTTGCATCTCCCTCAACGCTTGACCTTTTTCTCCCGCATCGGAGAAATGAGGCTCACTGCCCAGGTCATAACACCCAGTGCAGCAATGATCATGATAAAATAGATCCAGCTCATTGCCGCCGCATAGGAGTATTTATAGTCCTTGTAGGCCGTGCTCATGATATACTTCATGACGGCATTGTCGTAGCTGACAAAATGATCTATCACCGTATAAACCAGATTGACAAAAATATAGGGAAAGACCGACGGAAAGGTTACGTACCAGAACGTCTCCCATGCCGTTGCACCCTCAACGCGCGCAACCTCATAATGTGAAACGGGAATGGTCATCAGCCCCATGATAAATACGATGATCTGCACACTGCTTGACCAGACGAGATCTGTCACATTGGAAACAAGGCTTCCTATGGTGCTGACCAGATTGTCCGGCAAGCCAAAGCGGTAAAGCATATTGGTCAGCAGCGCGGCATTAAAGAGATTGTCCGAGGCATCCGCACTCATAACCGTTGAGGTCAGACTGGTTTTGATGATTGAGGCGATAACGCCGGAGGAGATCAGTAGCGGGATGAAAAACACGGAGCGCATTACGCTTCTTCCTTTGAAATCCTGATTCAAGATCATCGCAACCACCAGGCTGAACACCAGAATGATGGGGATGCGGTAGAGCATTTCGGTAAGCGAGCCGGAGAGAATCTGCGGAAACTGTGCATCTCTCGTGAAGGCGTTGATATAATGCGTAAACGCTCCATTGGACAGTGCGTTGAACACAAAGCCCTGTCCCTGCACGACCTGAAGATCCGTGAAGGAATATCGAAGCAAATTTACGATCGTCTGCGCAAAGAACAGGACGATGCCTACCAGCCACGGCAGGATAAAAAGAAAGCCGATCCTGTCTCTTTTCCACAGGAGCTTGTGCTTTTTCACGAAAGAACCATTCCTTTCCGAATAAGTGCGATTTGTGCCGAACCACCGGCAGCGCGGACGGTAAAATCGTCCCGCCGCGCTGCCGAGAATGGATTCAGAGCATTGCTGAGCTTCCTCAGCCGACCGTATCTTTCAGTGCGTTGTTCAGAACATTTTCCATGGCCGCGGAAACCTCTTCCGCAGATTTCTGATTCCAGACGAGATCAGACCAGAAGGTCTCAGCGTAGTTGCTCTGCCAGCCGACCAGAGAGTCCATCTTGGACGAAAGCTTCGTTGCACCGTCTAGATAGTCGTTGATGATGGTCTCCTGCTCCTCGGTCATAAATCTTCTCTGGCGGGCAAGCCATGCATCTTCCTGTCTTGCCTTGCCCTCGGCCATGCGGCGGGCATAGAAATAGTTCCACGCCATGCCGCCGAGCGGATTTTTGGCGTTCGTGGGAACAAAATTCGTAACAAAAATGCTGGGGGCATAGACCTTGTCGGCATTGGGTCCCTGTGGGAAGGGTACGATGCCGATCTCATCGTCCATCGTGTTCAGCAGGTCATAGTTGCCGATGGCGTTCATCGGACGCTCGACAAACATGGCAATCTTTCTGGCCGGGAATTCCGTGAAGCCCTGAATGCTTGGATCCATGGAGCCGTCGGCAATGATGTCGCGCAGGAAGTTCAGACCGGCAATGGTGGCCGCACTCTTTAGCGTGGAAACATAGGTGCCCTGCGAATCGTCCCAGTCGATGAATTTGCCGCCATTGGCCAAGACGAAAACCTCACGCGCGTGCGTGCCGATGCCGTAGGTCTTGACGGTGGTGTTGTCGTCCTCGTAGATGGTGGCCTTCTGTGCAATCTCACGTAGCTTGTCATACGTCCACTCGCCGTTCTGGTACAGCTCGTAGGGATCGGCCAAGCCGAGTTCTTCAAAGAGGCTCTTATTGTAATAGATGAAGAAAGTTTCGATTTCTCCGGTATTGACGGCATAATAGTGACCGTTCATGGAATAGGCGTTCAGAACATCCTTGTCCCAGATCGGGTCGTCCAGATCCAGATACTCGTCGATGGGCATACAAAGGCCCTGATACATAAAGGAGAGCGAGGTCGCATCCGTCATGACAGCAGTATCGGGTGCATTGCCGGTGGCGACAAGCTGCGGCAGCTTGGAGGTGTACTCGTTGTAGGTCATGGGCAGCCAGTTGATCTTAACGTCATAGCGGTCCATGAATTCCTGCACGATCTGCTTTTCATACTCGCTCAGCTCGTTCGGAGAGCCGATCTTGGTGATGGTGGTGCCGGCGATGCTCTTGAACATCTCGTCCTGCGCCGTCCATTCCAGCTCCATCTCGGCAAACTCGGTCGCGCCGGAGGACTGGGATTCGTTGGTGCTGCTGCCCTGGGGGTCGGTGTTGGTCTTGCTGCAGGCGAACATCGTCGCGGTCAGAACCAGGAACAGCAGCAGACAAAACAGTCTTTTCATCATTTTGCTCCTTCCTCGATGGTAAAGGTGTAGAATACGGAATAACCGTTGTTATAGGTCAGGTCGTTGTTGAGTCGTGCGCCGGTGCCGGCACTGTTCTTCAGGTAGAAGGCAAGCTGGTACTCCCCTGCCTGTGCAGGCAGGATGAGGTCGGCGCTGATGGTGTACTCAATGGGCGCGGCGTCCTCATAGTTCTCTGGGTCGCGGCTGTTCCACGTTACAGGCTCGCCCGCCGGATAGTCCGCGACGACCTCGCCGTTTTTATTCAGAATTGCAAATCCGCTGTACATATTGAAGGCTGCGGAAAAGCCGTAGTTGATGAGCTTGAACTCAGCCTTCACTTTACCGCCGGCTTCGATGCTGCCCGCGACGTGCGCGGACTGACCTTCGATCCGGTAGCCGAGATAATCGCTGACATAGTCAAAAACCGTTCTCTCCTTCTGGCCGTCCTCGCCGAACCAGTTGGGGCTGTAAAGCAGGCCGTTGCTGTCCAGCCAGTCCTTCGTGATGGGCAGAGTCGTCCATTTTTCGATCTCGTAGCCCTTGCCAACACCATCCTCGATGAACATATGGAAGATGCTGAAGGAATTCTGGCGGAAGGCGCTGAACTGCTTGATCGCTTCGAAGCCGTTGACCTTCTCGTTGCTCTCGTAGCCCCAGAAGGTCTCTCCGCCGACCGGCACATAGGGAGCTTCCTTCACAATCTGGTTCCAGCCGTCGCTGCCGGGGTTCAGGTCGGCGTTGGCGCAGTAGCGGTAGCCGAAGAAGGCATCGTCGTGGAAGCCGATGCGGGCATATTCCGGCTCGGTATCGAGAATCAGATCCTTATAGGAGGGGTTACGCACCTGCACGTACAAGGGTTCCGGAACCATTTCCAGAATACCGCGCAGAATTGCCGTTTCGTTGTGGAAATCCTTATAGGAATGCCATTCGCCCCAGGCGCCGAGGAAGCCTGCCTCGACCACGTGGATTACGTCGATGTTCTTTTCCAGCAACGGACGAAGCTGCTTCATATGCGCGAGCATGACATCGTCGCTGGCCTCACCGCGGCCGGACATACCCCACTGATAGGCAAAGCGCACATTGAACTTAATGCCCAACTCCTTTGCGCAGTCAAAAACCTGCTGCATCCGCTCCATGCCGTAGTTGTCGATCTCGTTTTTGTTTTTATAAGCCGAGAGGTAGAAATACACCTGACAGAGCTGGGGACTGTACGCGGAATACTTCTCGACAAAGCGGCGGACGTTCACCGTTGGATCCTCCTGCGGCGTATGACCGTCATCCATGGAATTGCCGACATTGACATAGGCCTCGCCGCGCCACGCACGGTCAGGGTTGTAGTTTAGCATAAAGGATTGAGAGGCGTCCAGAGGTTTCAATTCGATTGTTTCATCGACCTTGCTGTCTGCGCTGCTTCCCATGCAGGCACACAGACTCAGTACGCAGGCAAGGACGATCACGAAAGCAATGATTCTTTTCATTTTTTCACCCTCACTTTGCGCTTTTTCGACACGACAATCAGAACAATTCCAGCCGCAATCAGGACTGCCGCACCTGCCGCAAGCAGGATGATCAGCGTCCAGTTGACCGCAGCGGGCTGCTCGACCGGCACGGTAGAGGTGTGCGTCACACGCTCGTCGTGGTATTCGCTGCTGTCCTCACGTGTGGAGAAGGTCTGGTGGTTGTAAGTGGCAAGCTCTGTGCCGGATTCGTCGGTCGCAACAAGGACGACATAGTAGTTTTTGCCCTCGGTCAGGCCCGTCAGCTTGAGTGCGCATTCCTTACTCAGAAGCGAATGGGTGCAGAGATACGCGAACGTGCCCGTGCTGGTATCCTCGGTATAAACGTCCACGCGGTACTGCGCGGCTTTTTCGGTCGGCTGCCATTCGATGACGGCGCTGTCCTTCGTGACTGCGCGAATCTCCGGATAGGTTTCGACCGTATTCAGCGGGAACGCATCATAGGTGCGTCCAACGACCGGGCCGATGTTCAGAAGGTCGTTGTCGGTCGCGTAGGAATCCGTCGCAATGCTGAACACATCACAGTCGTCAAAGGTGACGATCTTATTGTTCTTGCCCTCCATCTCAGTGATCATGTAAAGCGGTCCGATGTAGCCGTCGCCGCACTCGCCGCCGACTGCCTGGAACTGGAAGGTCGAGGAAATGAGCCTTCTGCCTTCCATATCCTCTGCGATGGGGTTGGTAAGCATCTTGCCGATCTCAACAAGGATGTAACCCTCAAAATTCACGGGCAGATCAACGATGCCGTTGCCGTCACCATGCGCTGCATAGCTTTTCCAGACGCCGGTTCCCTTTTCCATGGCAAGGATGGAGCTGTTGCCCAGAAGTGTCCAGGTTTCCACATTGTCCTTACTGGTGTGTAAATTAAAGCGGATGGCGGAACAGGTCGGCTTCTGCGGATGTGGCGCTGCGCACTTGACATAGAACAGGAACGCCTTCATATCGCTGATGTCCAAAAGACCGGGATAGCGAACGTCGTAGAACGGATCGGAATCATGGAAGCCGCCATAGGTCTTGGCGGAGAGCTTGACGCTCGGCGTGTGGAAGAAGCCGCCAACGCTATCGGACAGGGTCATGGTCGCATCCGGCTTATTCTGGATGGTAGCCATGCCGTTGGCGGCAAGGTTGTAGCCCACGGGATAGCTGGAATAGTCCTGTAGAACCTCGGCCTTCATTGCCTTTTCCAGCAGTCTTTCCTGCGGCACGGTATCGCCCAGCGTTGCGCCCGAGAGCAGGAACCGCGGCGTTGCATCGCCGTTCAGGCGAACCATGACACTATCGGTATTGGAGGTAACGCCGTAGATGGCATTGATGTAGGCGCTGCCGCTTTGGCCGCCCATGGTGCCGAACTGGAAGATCATGTATTCGACACTGTGGTTGCGGATGTCGTCGGTGAGGTTATCGGCCTTGTAGTAATCGACGGGGATCTTCACATAGCCCTCAAAGCCGGAGGGCAGGTCGATGTAAAGACCCATGGAATCGACGGTTTTCCACTTACTGCCGTTGATGGGCAAGTAGCTGATCTTCCGGTTGCCCTTGATCTGTACCCACGTCTCATTGCCGAGATACATCATCGGCGCGATGCCGTCCTTGCCCCAGTTGTTGCCGAGGTCGTCCGCGCGGGAAAGCGGCATTTTCACATAGAGCATTATAGCGTCGATTCCCGCAAGGGGCTTCGGCTTATTGAAGTTGAGCTTGAAGCCCTGATCACCGGGGACGGAGTAATAGCCGCGCAGCGAGGTATAGCCGAACTGCATAGCGTTCACGCCGCCGATCGCGCCAAAGGTGTTGACGGTCCGGACGAAGCCCTCGTCCTCCGTGCATTCAATCTGCTTGAGCTTGACCTTGGTGCCGACCTCATAGCCGCTGAAGTCCTCCCAGACCGTCGCCGCCATGGAGCCTCCCGCCGCAGAGGCGGTGAGGCTGACGGCCGCGGCGGAGAGCAGGAGCGTCAGGCACAGCAGTGCGGTCAGGATTCTCCGGAAACCTTTTTTCACGGCTTATACCATCCTTCCATATATCCATCCTCAGCGATGGAATTCGGGTTTTTGTTGGTGTGCTGCTCGTCCTTGACAAAGAGGTACGCGCTCATGGGATAGTGATCGGAAGCGCCTACCATGCCAGGCTCACTTTCGGCATAGACAATTTCAATATTGTTTGTCGTAAAGATATTGTCAATATAGTCGGTAGTGCCGTATTCATAAGTATTGAACGAACCAAAAACGCCGCCGTTTGCCATATTGTAGCCGTAGCTGAGCATTAAATCGTACTCATGCAGGCCCTCCTCGACGTTCATATCGCCCATCGCAACGGCGTACTCTTCTTTGCTCATCAGCTCGGCCAGCTCGGCAAATGCCTGATTTCGCCCTTCCTCGCCGCCAAAGTTACGCGGCTGGAGGTGGACATCGAAGATTGCAATGTCGTGACCCTTAACGGTCACATAGCCCTTGACGTACAAGCGCTGGATTTCGGGGTCGCCGCCGCACAGATAGCCGCTTGTGACATTTTTCAGTGTCAGGCCGGAGGCGTTTGGAATGAGAATCGCGTTCCACATTGTCAAACGGGTGTTGGCCGTCTTGCCCTCGAAGGAATGGATCTCCTTGAAATAATCCTTGAGGACTTCTTCAGACGTGAGGGTGAGATCCTTCTTGCTGTCGATCATAAAGATCGGGTTGACCTCCTGCGCACAGATCAGGTCTGCATCGTATTCCGGGAAAGTCTTCATCCACTGGTTGTAGCCGTTCATGACGCGCTCTGGCGTGATGCCGGGGTGAACCGTCTCCTGTGCGCCCCAAACATTCAAATTGGTCGTGCCGTGGTACCACTGGCCGACGTTGAAGCTCGTGACCTTGAAATCCGCGACGACATCACCGTCGGCAACGGAGACCCATTTGCCCTTGCTGCGATAGGGACGCTCACCGGGCTTCAGCTCCACAACGGGCGCATTTTCACCCAGATTGGTGACTGAGCTGTCGTCTCCGTAGGCTTGATTCAGCTTTTCACCCTGCTGCATACCATTGAGCTCCTCCTCTGATAACGTCGGGCCGCAGCCGCCGAGCAGCATTGCTGCGCTAAGCAGCAATGCCACGACGGCGATCAAAAATTTGCAGTATTCTTTCTTCATATCGAACCCCGCTTTCAATTCGCATACAGCGGTACGCCGAAGTAAGCGGCGACCTCATACAGGCTGCACTTCATATAGGGTGTGGTCTGGCCGGACTTGTCGGTGTACATGCCGCACCAGACGGTGTACTGCTTACCGGTCTTGCTGTCCTCGTAGATGACATAGCAGCGCAGGAGCATAGCCTGCTTGTAATCGCCGGCTTCAATGTCGGTGGTCGCGTAGTAGTAGCCGCTGGCGGTCTTGCCGGTCATCTTCACAGAGGCGGGTGTCGTCTCGTCGATCAGGCTCTTTCCGTCGTAGCTTCTGCCGAAGATCATCACAGAGCCGCTGGAAACAACCTTGTAGCCGCCCTTTTTGGCAAGCGCTTCGTCCACCGTCCAGCCGATCTTTGCCGACTGCGGCTTGGATCCGTACTTCTTCAGCGTTGCGCCGATGAACTCGGGACGGTAGGCCGCGATCACGGCCGCATACTCGTTGAGCTTGTCCAGCTCCTCCTGCGTGACCTTTCCGCGATATTCCTCGCTCATAGATTCATACAGGCTTTGCAGGCGGTCGACCGTGGGCGCTGCGGAAAGATCCTTGTCCGTCAGCTTCTCGATAAGCTCATGGAATTCGTCGAGCAGCTCGTCGTTGTGCTGCCAGTAGGTGGTCATGACCTTCTTTGCCGCACCGTCTACACGGATGTAGCAGAAGTTCTCCTTCGTGACGAACCACACGCCGCCGAACTTGATCGGGCCGTACTCCGCTCCGAAGGTGCCGGGGCGGAAGGAGAAGGTCTGAATCTTCAGGGTTTCCTTATCGGCCGTGTTCGCCGCGGTATCGACCTTCAGGCGGACATAGCCCTTGAAGCCGTCGGGCAGGTCGATCTGCTTGTTGTCGTCCGTGCCGATCTGACCGTCCACCCAATCCTTGCTGTCCATGGAAAGATACTGATACTTCATCCCGCGGGTATTGACCCAGAAGGTGTAGTTGTCGCAGGCCAAATCCCACAGGCGGAGGCCGCTGCTGCCTCTGCCGCTGGTAGGCATCTCGATATAGAACATCACATCCTGCGTCCTGAGATTGAGATCCGTCCAGCCGCAGTTCACCGTATACAGGGCGGAGGTACGCTTGTTCTCATAGCCCTCAAGGATGGGGCTGTCAATAATCACGGACTTCTGGTCGCCGATGATGGTGATGGGATCGCCCGCAACCAGCGTCGACTGCGTGGGAATGCCCCACCACTTTGTGCTGTCGTTCATGGAGATCAGGCGGGAGGGCTTGCCATTGGCCGCCGTCTCTCTGGCTGGAATGGAGCCGATAATGTAATCGCGGTTGGGATCGTCGGGATCGACCGGATCAATCGGATCGACGGGATCCACGGGGCCGGGATCGGAGGCGTTGGTCATCTTGAGGATCTCACCGTCGTTCACTTTAATCTTAATGTATTCTTCCTTGGAGACGAACCAGACGCCGCCGATCTTGATCGGGCCGTAGTCGCCGCCGAAGGTATCGCCACGGAAGCTGAAGCTCTGAATCTGCAGGGTAGTGGCAGGGAACTCATCCACATTTCCGGCCGTGTTGATCTGCAGACGGACATAGCCCTTGAAGCCTGCCGGCAGATCGAGCTGCTTGTTGCCCTCGTTGGTAATCGCACCATTCTGCCACTTGTTGGAATCCATCTCGAGGTACTGGTACTTCATACCGCCGGGTGCGATCCAGAAGCTCCAGTTGTTGCAGGTGAAATCCCAGATGCGCAGACCGGAGCTAGCCTCGGGCAGTTCGACATAGAACATGATGTCCTGCGCCGCGGTGTCCAGATTCTTCCATCCGCAGCTCACGGTGTAGAGGGTCGAGGTCTGCTTGTTGCCGTAGCCTTCTTCGATCGGGCTGTCAATGATAACGGACTTCTGGTCGCCAATGATGGTGATCGGCTCACCGGCCACTGCGGTGGACTGCGTGTCCTTGCCCCACCATTTATCATTATCATTGAAGGTCACGAGCGTGGACTTCTCGCCCTTCTCGGCCTCCTCTGTGTTTGGCATGGTGGCGATGAGGTAATCGCGGTCGTCCGGGTTGGGACCGGGTGTCGAGGCTTTGGTCATCTTGACGACCTTGCCACCGTCCACCTGAATCGTAATAAAGTCTTCCTTCGTCACAAACCACACGCCGCCGAACTTGATCGGGCCGTAGTCGCCGCCAAAGGTACCGGCATAGAACGAGAAGCTCTGCACCTTGAGCGTCTCCTTGTCCGCGACATTCTTCGCGGTGTCGATCTTCAGGCGAACATAGCCCTTGAAGCCGTCCGGCAGGTCAAGCTGCTTGTTATTTTCATCCAGCGGTGCCGCGCCGTTGACCCATCCGCTGCCGTCGATGGCAAGGTACTGGTAGTGCATACCGCGGGTGTTGACCCAGAAGCTCCAGCTGTCACAGGTCAGATCCCAGATGCGCAGGCTGGACTTACCGCTGCCGGTTGCAGGCATCTCAACGTAGAACATCACATCCTGCGACTTGAGATCAAGCGTCTGCCAGCCGCAGCTTACGGTGAACAGTGGGGAGGTTTTGCTGTTGCCGAAGCCTTCTTCGATTGGGCTGTCAATGGTGACGGACTTCTGCTCGCCGATGATGGTAATGCCGTCTGCCGCTGTTGCTGTCGCCTGAGATGCAAGGCCCCAGAATTCCTCATTTTTATTGATGTCGATCAGCGTCGAGGCTGCACCGATGTCGGCGCTCTCCTGGCTGACCATGCTGCCGAGGAGGTAATCTCTTTCGACAGGAGGTTCCGGCTCAGACGGTTCAGACGGCTCCGATGGGTCTACCGGATCGGGCGCATCGGTCATCTTGACCGCTTCGCCGCCGTCCACACTGACCATATAGGTATCCGTCTTGGAAACGAACCACACGCCGCCGAGCTTCAATGCACCCAGCCCGCCGCCAAAGCGCTCCGCACGGAAGTGCAGCGCGTCGATCCACAGGCTGGCCGCGTTCTCGCCAAGCTCGGAATAGTTGCTCGCCGAGCTGAGCACAAGACGAATATAGCCCTTGAAGCCCTGCGGCAGGTTGATCTGCTTGTTGCCCTCGTTAGAAATCGTTCCTTCGACCCAGTCGTTGCTGTCCATGGCAAGATACTTAAACTGCATATTGCCCGGCGCAAGCCAGAACTTCCAGCCGCGGCAGGTCACGTCCTGAATGCGAAGGCTGGACATCGTCGCGGGCAGCTCCACATAGAGCATCAGATCCTGCTCATCCGCGTTCATGCTCGCGCTCGTCGCGATGCGGAACATCGGCCAGGTGGTCGTGCCGTCGTTATGATACCCCTCCGGGATCTCGCTGTCAATTACAACAGACTTGCGGCTGCTGATTCTTGTGATGGAATCGCCCACCGTGATCTGCGCCTTGGAGTCGACGGTCTTCCAGGAATCGTTGTCGGCATAGCTGACCTTGCTGTCCCATGTCGTGACGGGGTCAGACTCCACCGCAACGGAGGTCGCCTGCATGACAGGCTCCGAGGCTGTATGGGTCGTCATGGGAACTGCATCGGCGCCGTTGACGGAAATGTCGGTGAAGTTTTCCTTGGACACAAACCACACGCCGCCGAACTTCAGCGCGCCGTAGTCGCCGCCGTAGCGTGCGCAGCGGAAGGTGAAGAAGTCCATGGGCCGCGTTGTGGACTTCCAGGAATCGTCGCCGTCGTGGTTCAGCCACCAGCAGCCGTTGGCCTCGCTGATGCGCAGGCGAATATAGCCCTTGAAGCCGTCGGCCAGATTGACCTGCTTGTTGTCGTCGGTCTGACCGTCCACCCAGCCTTCGCCGTCCAGCGCCAGATACTGATAGGGCAGCTTGCCGCCGGCGGGCGTCATCGTGCCGCCATCGAAACTGATGCTGTCGACGCGGATGCTCGACGTTCCGGCGGGCAGCTCAAGGTAGAACAGGACATCCTGCTCGGCAATATTGAGCTGGCAGTTATTCATGTTGACTTTAATGAACGCGGCAGTATTCTTGCCGTCTTCTCTGCCGCTGGCGTAGCCCTCTCTGTTCGGACTATCAATGATGACGGATTTCTGCGTTCCGATGGGGGTAATGGCCTCGCCCGCCGTCAGAGTGACCTCCGGCTGTGCGCTCCAGCCCTTTGCAACCCAGTCATTGTCCGACCATGTGAGCCACGCGGAGGTCTGACCGACCTCTGCGGTCTCCTGATTGGGCACCGAGGCGCTGAGCCACGTCGGCTCAACCGGATCGCTCAATCTGGAGGTTTCGCCGCCGTCCATTTTGACATAGCGGGTATCCTCCTTGGTAACAAACCACGCCGCACCGAACTTCAAAGCGCCGTAATCGCCGCCGATCCGATCCGGACGGAACACAAAGTTGACAATCTTTGCGGTCATCCCGGGGAAAGAGGAAGCATTGGTCGCCGTGTCGAGCTTCATCCGGACATAACCCTTGAAGCCCTGGGGCAGATTGAGCTGGCCATTCGCATCCGGAATGGAAGCAACCCACTTGAGGGAATCCAGAGAAAGGTACTGCATCTGCATACCGCGGAACTGCGGCCAGAAATTGGAGCCGGAATTGCAGTAGATACTGGTAAAGCGGATACTGGAGCTTTCTGCCGGCAGCTCAAGATAGAACATCACATCCTGCTTCGACAGATCAAATTCCTTCCATGCGCAGCTTACGGTAAAGATCGGATAGGTCTTGTTTTCGTCGCAGAAGTAGCCCTCTTTGACAGGGCTGTCCACAACGGAAATTTTGTCGAGGCCGAAAACGCGGCTGCTGCCGCCCGTCAGCTCCGCGGCGGAGGCGGAACGGGAGGTTGCCTGCGTAGCTATCCCCGCAAATTTATCCGGGTCGGAAACAGAGATCAGCGTAGAATCGCTTCCGGCATCATTCCATTCTTTCGTGAACCAGTTGCCGGTCATCACATCGCCGGTCCACGCAGGTTCCTCTACGGTATCACTGCCGGTTGAGGGCTGTGGCTCTGCCGTCGTCAGGCTGACCTCGCTGCCGCCGTCCACGCTGACCTTGTACGCTTCGCCCTTGCTTACAAACCACACGCCGCCGAGCTTGGCCGGGCCGTAGCTCCCGCCGAACGCGCCGATGCGGAACGCGAAGAACTGAAGCTCGATGGATGCATTCTGATAGCTTTCGCAGTTGGTCGCCGTGTTCAGAAGCAAGCGAACCCAGCCCTTAAAGCCGGGCGTAAGCTTAACCTCATTCTCGGCGGCGATGACGCCCTCCTGCCACGTTGTGCCGTCAGCCGCGAGATACCGGTACTTCATCCCTTCCGGCTTCGGCCACTTGCCCCAGCCGTCAGCGCAGATATGCTTCATGCGCAGACTGGACGCCGCTTCCGGCAGCTCAATGTAGAACATGAGATCCTGATTTGCCATGTCAAAGGCCGCATAGTTCGTGTTGATCTCAAAATAAGAGGAGGTTTTCTTATTCTCGTACCCTTCCTCAATCGGACTGTCAAAAATCACGCTGTGACGATCACTGATCTTGGTGATCGCGCCGCCAATTTTTGCGGTTGCCTGCGATGCAGTTCCCCACCAATAGGTAACTGCACCATTCACCTCTTCCTCAGCGACCTTGACTGTCGTCGAGGTGTCATTCGTATTCTCCTCCGGGAGCGCAACAGAGGTTGCCTCCATCGTTTCGGGTGCGACCGCGCGGATGTTCGCCGCCGAAATCACCGGTGCCATGCAAGTCACAATGCAAAGCACCAATGAAAGGAGCCTCTTCCATTTCTGATTGTTTCGTGCTCGATTCACAACAATCACCCTTCCTTCCATGTTTTACCGGACCGCGCAGCATACTCTGCTGCATTCTGTATATAGTATAGTCTGCATACCCCATCTATTTCTACTGCTATTCCGCCGCAGACTTGTACTATATTACTTTTTTCGTCAAAAAATACAAACTGCTTGCCATCTGAGATTCGTCTTTATGTGCTTTCGTCAATACCGGGCCGTCTTTCCTTGACTTTTTCCGCTTTTATTCTTATAATGGGCACAAGCGGGGCAGCCGGTCTGCCTTCAGTATGTCGGCATTTCCTTTCTCCGGCAATCGTAGGAAAGTATCATAATACTTTTAACCGCTTAATCTTTGCTAAACGTCATGAGGATGCCATGTCAAAATCATCTGCAAAAGAGCTTGCCCAGCACACCTCGCTCACCTCTCCCTTTCGCTACTATCCTTCCGCGCTGCCAGATCTGAATTTCTTCTTCCCTCCGCACTGGCATAACGAGTTTGAGCTGAACTATATCCGCTCCGGCCGGGCAGTTTTTTATTACAACGGCGTGCAATTCATCCCGGAAGCGGGCGATATCTTTATTTTTCAGCCAAATCAGACGCATAGCATGACCACGCTTGGCAATGAAAAGATCTATTACGACACCTTGCTTTTCACCAGCGATTCCTTCGGCCCACAGGGTGAACGCGGAAATCAGGCCATCATCGGTCCGTTAGTAAGCGGAGATTCCCTGATCCGCCAGCCGATCAACCGGAGCTGCGCAGGCTACGAGGTGATCCGGCAGACCGTTGAATCCATGGTCTCCGCCGCCAAGCTCGATACCCCGTCGATTGATCTGCTGCTCAAGGGCGACCTGCTGCATCTGTTTTATTACCTGCACAACTTTGGGCATATTACCTACCGGCAAAACGAAAAAGCGGCCAACGAGGAACGGATACGTCCCGTTCTGTCCTACATCAGCCAGCACTTTGCCGAGGATCTGACCGTTGACATGCTGGCGCAGCTCATTCCTCTGAGCAAAAGCTACTTCATGTACTGCTTCAAGCGCATCACCGGCACAAGCATTGTCAGCTATATCACACAGATTCGCATCAAAAACGCCTGCGAGATGCTACTGAGCACCGACAAGCAGGTCGTCCGGATTGCTATGGAGTGCGGCTTTGATAATCTCTCAAACTTCAACCGGCAATTCAAGAAAAATGTCGGCTGTTCCCCCTTAAAATACCGAAAGTCCTTCCTGCCGCAGTCAGAAAAATAAAGTAAATCGGCAAAATCTCTCTATATTTGATGGATCTATGTATCGGCTCCATAATTCACAGTTCTTTCATGTCCGCTTTTCCGTTCCGCAGGCAGACGCTGCAGCCGAACGATGCCGCCGCAATCTTTTCCCTCGGCTGCTTTCAGTTTTCTTGGGAGCCTTTATTCAGCATTTGATTTCCGGTTGGTTACCAACGCCGAAGGGAGAGGACTTCCTTACGAAGTCTCTCCCTTCGGCGTTGGTATTTTTGGTTTACTTGGTAACGGTTTGCAGTCCGACTTTTTTACGGATGTAAAGAATCAGCAGAACTATGTTCCCGACCGCAGCGAGGATGGAAATGCACAGGCCGACCGTCGCAAGGATTCTCAGAAAGTGAGGCTCCTGCTGCTGCGCATCGTTGACAGAGGCCAACGCCTGCATTTTTTTCTCATTTTCGCGGTTCTGCGCATCAATCTCTGTCCGAAGTGTCTGCAATTCACTTCTCAGGTCATTAAGCTCCTGTTCCATCCCAGCCTGTAGATTGTCGAGATTTTCCTTCGTCGAAGCTTCAAGCGCTTTGATGTCGGAATTCAGCAGCTCATCTGCTGTCTTGTAGGCCTTGGTCAGTGCCGCGATGGCCGCATTCAAGCGCTCCATCGTTGCCGTATCGCCGTCGGTCGTAGCCTTAGAAAGGTCACTGATTGCCTGATTCAGATTCTTCTGGACGGTGTCGATCGCAGTCTGAAGGGCCTCATCGGCCTTGACCAGCTTCAGTTCCAGCGCTGTGAGCCTTGCATCAACCATCTGAATGTCGGCCTTCAGCAGGTCGTCCGCTGCCTGATAAGCCGCGGTCAGGTCGTTGATTGCCTGCTCCAGTGCTTCCGCGTTCGCCGTGTCGCCTGTCTCAATCAGCTTGTTCAGCGCTTCGACGGCATTGTCCAGATTCTCCTGCACTGCGTCAATAGGGAAGAAAGCGACACATCCAGTTCATCGGGGTTCTTCACTCCGAGGCTTACCGTTAAACTGCCCTGCGGGTCAGCGTCAACAAGCAAAACCTTTTTACCGGAGCTTGCAAGTCCCACACTGAGATTGACTGCGGTTGTCGTTTTACCGACTCCACCTTTCTGGTTTGTGATAGCAATCACTTTACAGTTTCCCATGTGGTATCCTCCTTTCAGATTATTCATAGCAAACTGCTATGTACTCCTCCCGCAAAATGCACAGCATTACCGATGCGGTTGGTTAAATGCAGTATTTGTCCTCGACGCCCCTGCATGACTCGGTAGTCTATGGGAAATCTTCAAGCAACCGTCAGCTTAACGGTCTCATAGGAATCTCACCTCTGCCGGGTACTCCGCCAGCCCAATAGGGAAGTATCATTATGGTTGTATGAGTCATCGCCATGTCGGAAGCAATCCGGCACCTGTGGTGGAGGCTTACTGCTCACTCTGATTATTCAGAGGTCATGGCGTACCCACCATCGTGGCTCTTCTATACAAGTAACGTACTTGAAGATCTGATATTCAATTTTCAAGGAACATTGAAACGGTTTCCTCCGAGTGGAGGAGAGCCCTTCACTTGTTCCCACTGAGAAGTGCCTTTCGTACACCCAAAATCAAAAAATATTTTCAAAAAAATAAAAAAGCCGCCTGTTCACACTGAACAGACGGTATGAAATGACATATATAATAAAAGGAAATAAAAAAAGCAGGCATACTACTTTTTCAGTAATATGCCTGCTGGTTGTGTTAGATAAAGACTTCGACAGTCACGTTATCCCATTGGTTTTTCCGCAGGTACTGACCGACTGACTTTCTATACGCTTCAGCTTGGTCGAAACCAATCTGGAATTGATCGTATAGATTAGTCCTTCCCACTTTTGATTGCAGCCTGTGCAGCAGCGAGGCGGGCGATCGGGACACGGTACGGGCTGCAGGAAACGTAGTTCAGGCCGACATTATGGCAGAACTCAACGGAGGCGGGGTCGCCGCCGTGTTCACCGCAGATGCCCAGCTTGATGTCCGGGCGGGTCTGACGGCCCAGCTCGGCAGCCATCTTGATCAGCTTGCCGACGCCAACCTGATCGAGGTGGGCAAACGGATCGAACTCATAAATCTTACGGTCATAGTAAGCATCCAGGAACTTGCCTGCGTCGTCACGGCTGAAGCCGAAAGTCATCTGCGTCAGGTCGTTGGTACCGAAGGAGAAGAACTCGGCTTCCTTGGCAATCTCGTCCGCAGTCAGAGCGGCGCGCGGAATCTCGATCATGGTGCCGACGGAGTACTTCATCTTCACGCCGGCCTCCTTGATCAGGCGGTCAGCCGTTGCGACGACGACGTCCTTGACGTATTTGAGCTCTCTGACCTCGCCGACCAGCGGGATCATGATCTCCGGCTCGATGCGGTACCACGGATACTCGTGGTTGACCTGCATGGCGGCCTTGATGACAGCGGTGGTCTGCATTTCCGCAATTTCCGGATAAGTGACGGCCAGACGGCAGCCACGGTGACCCATCATGGGGTTGAACTCATGCAGGGAGGCGATAACTTCCTTCAGCTCCTCGACGCTGATGTTCAGCTCGCCGGCGATCTCCGCGATGTCCTCTTCCTTGGTGGGCAGGAACTCGTGCAGAGGGGGATCAAGGAAGCGAACGGTCATCGGGCGGCCCTTGAGCTCGCGGTACATGGCAACGAAGTCACCCTGCTGATAGGGCAGGATCTTCGCCAGCGCTTCCTTGCGGGCCTCGACGGTCTTGGCAACGATCATCTCGCGCATTGCCTTGATGCGGCTGGCCTCGAAGAACATATGCTCTGTGCGGCAGAGGCCGATGCCTTCTGCGCCGAACTTGACTGCCTGTGCGGTATCTCTGGGGGTATCGGCATTGGTACGGACACGCAGAACGCGGAAGCTGTCAGCCCAACGCATGAAGCGGTCGAAGTTGCCGCTGATGGTAGCTTCCACGGTCTTTACGGCGCAGCCGTAGATGTTGCCGGTGGAGCCGTCGATGGAGATCCAGTCGCCCTCGTGGTATTCCTTCTCACCGATGGTGAAGTATTTTTCTTCCTCGTGCATGGCGATCTCACCGCAGCCGGAAACGCAGCAGGTGCCCATGCCGCGCGCAACGACTGCCGCATGGGAGGTCATGCCGCCGCGGACGGTCAGGATGCCCTGCGCCGCCGCCATACCCTCGATGTCCTCTGGGCTGGTTTCCAGGCGAACCAGAACGACCTTCTCGCCGTTAGCCGCCCAGTTCTTGGCGTCCTCAGCGGAGAAAACAACGCGGCCGCAGGCTGCGCCGGGGGAAGCTGCAAGACCCTTGCCGACGACTTCGGCTTCTTTCAGAGCAGCGGCATCAAACTGCGGGTGCAGCAGAGCATCAAGCTGCTTCGGCTCAACGCGCATCACAGCCTCTTCGCGGGAGATCATGCCCTCGTCGACGAGGTCGCAGGCGATCTTCAGCGCGGCAGTGGCGGTGCGCTTGCCGTTACGGGTCTGGAGCATATAAAGCTTGCCGTTCTCGATGGTAAACTCCATATCCTGCATATCGCGGTAATGGTTCTCCAGGCGGGTCGCGATGTCCACGAACTGCTCGTAGACCTGAGGCATATCCTCCTGCAGCTTGGAGATCTTACTGGGGGTACGGATGCCGGCGACGACATCCTCGCCCTGTGCATTGATGAGGTATTCGCCGAACAGTGCCTTCTCGCCGGTCGCGGGGTCACGGGTAAATGCGACGCCGGTGCCGGACTTATCGTTCAGGTTGCCGAAGACCATCGGCTGCACGTTGACGGCGGTGCCCCAGGAATAGGGGATGTCGTTGTCGCGGCGGTACACGTTGGCGCGGGGGTTGTCCCAGCTGCGGAACACGGCCTTGACGGCTTCCATCAGCTGAACCTTGGGGTCCTGCGGGAAGT
>OHOZ01000153.1_pt1 | contig 44876 bp, 45 predicted proteins | sample 1569931 | NCBI WGS metagenome assembly OHOZ01 (sample SAMEA3879572, study PRJEB24766) | human gut metagenome | biome: human-associated habitat; feature: feces | place: USA | collected 1985/1987
CACACTATTCTTCCCTCCGAAACTTTCGGCTGGATAGGTTTTTTGACAGTCTGCCCAGACACCATGCGTCCGGGATTACGTTATAATTGATTTCATTTCAACGCCCGCAGGGCGGCAAGCGCCGCGTCGACATCGGCCTCCGTTGTGGCGTAGCCGACGGAGAAGCGCACGGTTCCCTGTGGAAAGGTTCCCAGCGTTTTGTGCGCGGCGGGCGCACAGTGCAGGCCGCAGCGCGTCAGGATGCCGAACTCCTGCTCCAGCCGGTCGGCCGCCTCGGCATTGTCCATGCTCCGAAAATCAACAGAGATCACGCCGACGCGCGCCGCCGGTTTCCACGGCCCGGCCAGCCGCAGATGGGAAAGCCCCCGCAGGCCGTCCAGAAAGCGCTGCGTCAGCGCGGCCTCATGCGCGCGGAGCGCGGAAATTCCGGTTCTGTTTACATAATCCATTGCCGCAGACCAGCCGTAAATTCCCGGCAGGTTCGGCGTCCCGGACTCAAAGCGGTCGGGCAGATAGGGCGGCAATTCCTCGGAATCCGACATGCTCCCAGTGCCGCCCGCAATCAGCGGAGAAAGCTGAGCGGCGAATTCCTCCGTGACCAGCAGCGCACCGATCCCCTGCGGACCGAGCAGGCCCTTGTGCGCGGGAAGCGCCAGCGCACTCAGGTGGAAGCCCTCAAAATCCACGAGAATGTGCCCCGCCGACTGCGCGGCGTCCAGTACGAAGGGAACGTGATATTGTTTACATAATTTTCCGATCGCTTCTGCATCCTGCACCGTGCCGCTGACGTTGGAGGCGTGGTTCAGGATCAGGAGCTCCGGCTTCTGCCGCAGGAGCGCCTCCGCCTCCGGCAGGAGCAGCCGCCCCTCACGGTCGCAGGGCAGGCGCGTAAAGGCTGTGCCGAGCTGCACCAGCGGCCGCATGACCGCGTTGTGCTCCATCGAGCTGACCAGCACGCGGCTGCCGGGATGCAGGCTGCCCTTGATCGCCAGATTCAGCGCCGCCGTCGCGCCGGCGGTCAGCAGCACGCGCGTCGGCTCCGGGTGATGAAAAAAGGCGCAGAGCTTTTCCCGCAGACCGAGCGTTTCCAGCTCCGCCTCCTGCGCCGGGGCATAGACGCCGCGGTTGATGCTCGCGCCCACGCGGTCGATGTAATGGCACATCCGCGCGCTCACGCCGGGCGCCTTCGGGAAGGAGGTCGCGGCATTGTCCAGGTAAATCATCTGCTTGCTCCAATCGCTTGTTTTTCCTGTATTATAGCGCAATTTCAAACTTTTTGCAAGTCACGAACAGACAACGTTCGACGATGTCGAATGATTCCTGCGCCGCTTGACAGGGGAAACCGGCGACGTTATACTAATTTCAGATAAACGCTATCCGCGTTTTAATCGGAAAGGAAAAAGGAGAATATGAAATGGAGAAACAAGGCTTTTTCAAAAAGTACTGGCTCGTCCTGCTGTGCGGCCTGCTGATCGGCGGCGCTGCGGTGCTTCTGAGCGCGCACGGCAACCCCGCGAACATGGGCTTCTGCATCGCCTGCTTCCTGCGCGATATTGCAGGCTCTCTGAAGCTGCATCAGGCGGGCGTTGTCCAGTATTTCCGCCCTGAGATCGTCGGCATCGTCGTCGGCGCCTGCCTCATGGCGCTCATCGGCAAGGAGTTCAAGCCCAAGGCCGGCAGCTCCCCCGTCATCCGCTTCACCCTCGGCGCGACCGTCATGATTGGTGCGCTGGTCTTCCTTGGCTGCCCGCTGCGCATGGTCCTGCGGATCGCCGGCGGCGACCTCAACGCCATCATTGGCCTGGTCGGTTTCGTGATTGGTATTCTGATCGGCGTATTCTTCCTCAAGAAGAACTTCTCCCTCGGCCGCGCCTACAAGCAGGGAAAGGTGGAAGGCCTTGCTTTCCCCGTGATGCTGGTGTTCGGCTTTGTGCTGACGCTGGTCGGTGCGGTCTATTTCGCCTCCTCCACCGAAGGCCCCGGCTCCAAGCACGCGCCCATTCTTCTGGCTCTCGGCGTCGGTCTGATCGTCGGTGCGCTGGCGCAGAAGAGCCGCCTGTGCATGGTCGGCGGCGTCCGTGATGCCGTTATGTTCAAGGAATTCGGCCTGCTGGCAGGCTTCGGCTGCATCCTACTCGCCGTTTTTGCCGGCAATGCCATCCGTGCGCTGGTCGAAGGCGTGCCCGTTTCCACCTACATCCGATTCGGCTTTGAAGGCCAGCCCATCGCCCACACCGAATGGCTGTGGAACCTGCTGGGTATGACCGTCCTCGGCTGGGGCTGCACCCTGCTTGGCGGCTGCCCGCTGCGTCAGCTCATTCTCACCGGCGAGGGCAACTCCGACAGCGCCATCACTGTCCTCGGCATGATCTCCGGCGCTGCCGCCGCCCACACGCTCAAGACGGCGTCCTCTGCGGACGGCACCGGCGCCAACGGCCCCATTGCCACGGCGGTCTGTCTGATCGTCCTGCTGATCGTTTCTCTGACCCATCTGAAAAAGGAGCAGTAACTCATGATCGACGCAAGAGGCCTGTCCTGCCCGCTGCCCGTTTTGAAGGCGCAGAAGGAAATTGAAAAGAATCATCCCGCCACGCTGGAGATCCTCGTGGACAATGACACTGCGGTGCAGAATCTGAAGCGCTTCGCTTCTCACAGCGGCTACGCCGTTGCGGTCCGCACGCTGGAGGACGACGAGTATTCCCTCGTTCTGACGAAGGCATGATGCAGTTTGTTGCAACGTTTCACACGCATCTGGCCGCACTCAAAACGCACCGCCGCATGACGGCAGAGGGCGTTTCCGCCCGGATGGCGCCCGTCCCGCGCAAGATCTCCTCTTCCTGCGGAACCTGTGTGTTCTATCAGGCGGAGGATGCCTGCTACGGCCTGCTGGACACGGACACCGAGGCGGTCTACCGCCTTTCAGGCGGCGCGCCGGAGCTTCTGCGGGAATTTGAATAATCCTTAAGAAACCCTTAAATTTTCGCCCTGCGGCCACTTCCGCAGGGCGATTTTCTTGCTTTTTGCAGAAAAATGTGATATATTAATTTCAATATTTCACAAGGAGCTTTTCTTATGCTGCAATGGCTGACGACCACGCAGGCGGGACGCCTGCTGCTGACGCTCCTGATCTCCGCCGTTCCGGTGATCGAGCTGCGCGGCGGGATCCCTTACGGAATCGCAAAGGACTTGGATCCGTGGCTCGTTTTTGCCGCCAGTGTGATCGGCAATATGCTGCCGGTTCCGTTCATTCTGCTGTTTATCCGCAAGATCCTGCATTGGATGAAGCGCTATCCGCGTCTCGGGAAAATTGCCTGCAAGCTGGAGGCACGCGCAGCGAAAAAGAGCGCCGGCGTGCGCAAATCCGAGCTGGTGGGGCTGTGTATTCTTGTCGCAATCCCGCTGCCCGGTACGGGCGCATGGACGGGCGCGCTGGTCGCCGCGCTGATGGATATGCGGCTGAAACGGGCGATCCCCACGATTTTTGTCGGCGTGCTGATCGCCGGGCTTCTGGTCACCTTGGCCTGTACGGGCGTGCAGGCGCTGCGTTTTCTGGTCTGACGGACAGGGAGGAATAAAATGAAGCGACAGGGTTATATTTCTTGGGACGAGTATTTTATGGGCATCGCACTGCTGGCAGCCGAGCGCAGCAAGGATCCCAACACGCAGGTCGGCGCGTGCATCGTTTCGCCGGAGAATATCATCATTTCCACCGGCTACAACGGCCTGCCCAACGGGTGCAGCGACGACGAGTTCCCGTGGGAGCGCGAGGGCGCCAATACGAAATATCCCTTCGTCGTCCATGCGGAGTTGAACGCCATTCTGAACGCGGGCGGACGCGTCCTGCGCGGCGCGCGGTTGTATGTGGCGCTGTTTCCCTGCAACGAGTGCGCAAAGGCCATCATTCAGGCCGGAATTGCCGAGATCGTCTATCTCTCCGATAAGTACAACGGCACGGAGATGAACCTCGCCTCCAAGCGGATGCTCGATGCGGCTGGCGTGCGCTACCATCAGCTCCCCACCGAGCTGCGAAAGATCACGCTGGATTTCTCCTGTGAGACCTGAGCCTTTGGCACGCCGCAGCGCCGGAAAAATACGATTTTTTAAAAATATTTCTTTACTTTTTCGCAGCTTTATGCTACGATTAAATAGCTGACGGCTGTCAGTGCATCCCCGCGCTCAGTTCCGGGAAACCTCTCCGAATCCGGAGTGCTCCGCCATCCCAAACTTAGCCGGAGGACAATTTTTTGAAAGGTGGAAACAACCATGATCCAGAAAGAAAAAAAGACCGCTATCATCGCGGAATATGCGACCCACGAGGGCGACACCGGTTCTCCCGAGGTCCAGATCGCCATTCTCACCGCCCGCATCAATGAGCTCAACGAGCATCTGCGCGAGCACAAGCACGACAACCATTCCCGCCGCGGCCTTCTGATGATGGTCGGCAAGCGCCGCAGCCTGCTGGACTATCTGGCAAAGAAGGACATCAACCGCTATCGTGCCATCATTGCCAAGCTGGGCATCCGCAAGTAATATCTGTAAAAAATGGGCGGCCCTGCGGTCGCCCATTTTCACCATCCCCGCCGCGGGAGTGTCGTTTAGCAGTTGAAAGCGCCGCTGATTCCTCGGAAGCGGTTTCAAGTGCTAAAACCTCCCGTGATCTTATAATAAATGGAGGTTTTTCCCATGATCACCAGAAAACAGTATCCGAACCATCACGTGTTCGAAACGACCATCGGCGGCCGCCCCTTCACCGTGGAGACCGGCAAGGTCGCAGAGCTGGCCGATGCAGAGTGCATCTGCCGTTATGGCGACACCGTCGTTCTGACCACCGTGACCTGCTCCCCCGACCCCAAGCCCGGCATCGACTACTTCCCCCTGACCATCGAGTTTGAGGAGAGAATGTACGCCGTCGGCCGCATCCCCGGCAGTTTCAATCGCCGCGAGGGCAAGCCCTCCGAGCGCGGCATTCTGAACAGCCGTATCATCGACCGTCCGATGCGCCCGCTGTTTGACGACGAGCTGCGCAACGACGTCGTCGTCACCTGCACCGTGCTGGCCAACGACTATGACAACCCCGTCGAAGTCGTCGCCTCCCTCGGCGCTTCCATCTCCGTTGCCTGCTCCGACGTGCCCTGGAACGGCCCCATCGCCACCACGAACGTCGCCTACGTGAACGGCGAATATGTCGTCAACCCCTCCACCGATCAGCGCAATGCCGCCGACTGCTTCGTCTGCATCGCTTCCACCTTTGAGAAGGTCGTCATGATCGAAACGGAAGCCAAGGAAGCCCCGGAGAACATCGTCTACGAGTGCATCCGTGTTGCCCACGAGACCAACATGGAGATCGTCAAGTTCATCAACACCATCGTTGACACCATCGGCAAGCCGAAGTTCACCTTTGAGAAGGCCGCCGTCAACCACGACCTGCTGGACGACCTGTGCGCCTACGGCATGGATCAGATCGAGTATGCCCTCGACACCGACGACAAAAACATCCGCGAGGAGCGCCTGACCGCCGCCCGCCGCGACTTCGCCGAGAAGTTCGCCGAAAAGTACGAGGACTTCGATGTCAACATCGACGTCTGCCTGTACAAGATGCAGAAGAAGATCGTCAAGAAGTGGCTGCTGGCCGGCAAGCGTGTCGACGGCCGCCAGATGGACGAGATCCGCCCGCTGGATGCCGAGGTCGGCGTTCTGCCGCGCGTCCATGGTTCCGGCCTGTTTGCAAGAGGCCAGACGCAGGTTCTGTCCATCTGCACCCTGAACACCCTGTCCGCCGCGCAGAAGCTGGACACCATCTATCAGGAAGATACCAAGCGCTATATCCATCACTACAACTTCCCGTCCTTCTCCACCGGCGAAGCGAGAGCGGCCCGCTCCACCTCCCGCCGCGAGATCGGCCACGGTTCTCTGGCAGAAAAGGCCCTCGTGCCTGTCCTGCCCAGTGTGGAAGAATTCCCCTACGCCATCCGCGTCGTTTCCGAGGTTCTGTCCTCCAACGGCTCCACCTCTCAGGGCTCCATCTGTGGCTCCACGCTGGCGCTGATGGACGCAGGCGTTCCCATCAAGCGCCCGGTTGCCGGTATCTCCTGCGGCCTGATTTCCGATCAGGAAACCGGCGAATGGCGCACCTTCACCGATATTCAGGGCGTTGAGGACTTCCACGGCGAGATGGACTTCAAGGTCGCCGGTACGACCGAGGGCGTCACCGCCATCCAGATGGACCTGAAGAACAAGGGCCTGACCATGGAGATCATTGCCGACGCACTGGAGCGCTGCCGCAAGGCCCGTCTTGAGATTCTTGAGAAGGTCATGCTGCCCTGCATCTCCGAGCCGCGTCCCGACGTTTCCGAGTATGCTCCGAAGATGATCTCCATGCAGATCCCCGTCGAGAAGATCCGCGAGGTCATCGGCTCCGGCGGCAAGACCATCCAGAAGATCTGCGCGGACACAGGCGCCAAGGTCGACATCGACGACGACGGCAATGTGTTCATTGCCGCAGTCGATCCCGCAGCGGGCTATGCCGCCAAGAAGATGATAGACGACATCTGCTTCGTCCCCGAGGTCGGTGCGCTGTACTACGGCAAGGTCGTCCGCATCCTGCCCATCGGCGCTTTCGTCGAGATCGCTCCGGGCCACGACGGTATGGTTCACATTTCCAAGCTGGAAAACCGCCGCGTCGAGAAGGTCGAGGACGTGCTGAACGTCGGCGACATGACCTGGGTCAAGTTCATGGGCTTCGACGAGAAGGGCCGCGCAAACTTCAGCCGCAAGGACGCGCTGAAGGAAATCGCAGAGTCTGAGCAGAACAAGTAAAAAAACAGCCGGGTGGAAGAGAAATTTTCCACCCGGATTTTCGTAACAGCAGGGCAGGCACCTTTCGGCGTCTGCCCTGCTTTATATTATGAAATTACAATTTCAGCTTCGGCCGCAGCTTGACGAAATAGAAAATCTCCAGCCGGCCGATCAGAATGTCATAGACCACGAAGGTGAGATTCGCCAATGCCACCAGCGCCGCAAGCATCCACTTCCCGTATTCGCGGAATTCGGCCGAGACCGCGGGCATCCGGAACACGAAGATCATCAGCCCATAGGCGGCGCAGAGAGCTGCGTTGACATAGAGCAGCTTGACCAGCCATTTCAGGAATTTTCCTCCGTGCAGCCGCCCGAAAAAAGTCTTGAGCATGGGATAATAGCCGAAAAATACGAAGAGGATCGCGCTTTCCTTTTCCGGTGCAAGCAGCAGGCTCAGAATCGACACCGCGCCGTACCACACAAGGCCCCATTTCCAGCCGCATTCGCAGTAGACTGGGATCAGTACCAGCGAAGCCATCACCGGGCAGGCAATTGAGGCAAAGGCAACCGTCCCGCCGAGGAACATCAGTCCCACCGCCAGCGCGGCCAGCACGCCGCACAACGCAAGGACGGAGGCTTTCGTTTTTTTATTCATGACGTTCGCCGCCTGCGTTCTTTTTCAGCAGGTCGTACTTGATGTCCCACAGCCGCTGCGACAGATCGACATAGTAGGTATGCGGGTTGTCAAAGCGCTTGACCTCGTCCCAGAGGGTATCCACCTGCTGGCGGCAGTAGTCGCGAATTTCATCGAGGGTCGGGAGCTGATAGACCAGCTTGCCATTGCGGAAGATCGGCACCTGAAGCTCACGTGCCGTGAAATTGTAGACCTCTTTTTCCTTCCAAGTGGCTTCCGGGTCGAAGATGCGGATGTTCTTGCTGTCGTCTACGGTTTCGTCCCAGACGCACAGGTAGTCCGCGATGGCCTTGCCGGTGTCGTTGCCATAGAAACGGTAGAGCTTCTTGAAGTGCGGGTTCGTGATCTTGCCGGTGTTCTCGGAGATTTTGATCTTCGGCTCGATTGTGCCGTCCGGACGCTCCACGGCAACCAGCTTGTACACGCCGCCAAATACCGGCTCGCTGCGGGCGGTGATCAGGCGTTCGCCCACGCCGAACATATCAATCTGTGCGCCCTGCCGCAGGAGATCCTGAATCAGATACTCGTCCAGCGAGTTGGAAACGGAGATCGCGCATTCCGTCCAGCCGGCCTCGTCGAGCATCTTTCTGGCCTTTTTGGTCAGGTAGGTCATGTCGCCGGAGTCCAGGCGGATACCGCATTTGGTGATGCCCTTGGGCTTGAGAACTTCATTGAAGGCGCGGATGGCGTTGGGAATGCCGCTTTTCAGCGTGTTGTAGGTGTCGACCAGCAGCGTGGCGTTCGTCGGATAAAGCTCGCAGTAGGTGCGGAAGGCTTCGTATTCGTTGTCGAACATCTGCACCCAGGAGTGCGCCATGGTGCCGCCGGCGTAGACGCCGTAGAGCTGGTCGGAGATCGTGCAGGCCGTGCCGTTGCAGCCGCCGATGTAGGCAGCGCGCGCGCCGAGGATCGCGCCCTGCGCGCCCTGTGCCCGGCGGGAGCCAAATTCCAGCACCGTCCGGCCCTGCGCCGCGCGGACGACGCGGTTGGCCTTCGTTGCAATGAGGCTCTGGTGGTTCAGAATCAGCAGGATATAGGTTTCGACCAGCTGCGCCTCGATCGCAGGCGCACGCACCGTGAGGATGGGCTCCTTGGGGAAGATGGGCGTGCCCTCCGGGACGGCGAAAATGTCGCCCGTGAAGCGGAAGCCCTCAAGATATTTGAGGAAGCCCTCGTCGAAGAGCTTTCTGCCGCGCAGGTAGGCGATGTCTTCCGCGGAGAAATGAAGGTCCTGAATGTATTCGACGACCTGCTCCAGACCGGCGGCGATGGCGAAGCCGCCATTGTCCGGCACATTGCGGTAAAACACGTCGAAATAGCAGATCTGATCCTTCATCCCGCTGACAAAGTAGCCGTTGCCCATCGTCAGTTCATAGAAATCGCAGAGCATCGTCATGTTCAGAGTTTTGTTGACTTTCATATTGCACCTCGAAACGTGTGTTTTCTTTGATTATAGCCGTTTTTTCGCAAAATGGCAATCATTATTTCTGATTGACTTTCCCGCGCCTTTTGATATGATATAATCAGATAAGAATGGGAGGATCGCACAATGGCAATTGAAATCGGACTTCAGGGGCACGCAGAGACCCTTGTGGAAAAAGAAGACACCGCGCAGTCGGTCGGCTCCGGCGGACTGCTCGTCTATGCTACGCCCTGTCTGGCGGCACTGATGGAGGGCGCAGCCTATGAGAGCATCGCGCCGCTGCTCACCGCGGATGAAAGCTCCGTCGGCACGCGCATGGACTTGACCCATTCCTCGGCCACGCCCGTTGGGATGCAGGTGCGCGCGGAATCCACCGTCACGGCGGTGGAGGGGCGGAAGATCACCTTTGAGATCGTCGCCTACGACGAGGCAGGGGAGATCGGCCGCGCCGTCCACGAGCGCGTCGTCATCAAGACCGAGCGCTTTCTGGAAAAATGCTACGATAAGCTGTGAAAGGAGCCGCAGCCTTGGAAAAACAGTTTTTGCAGGCCGGACAGATCGTCAGCACCCACGGCGTACAGGGAGAAGTGAAGATCCTGCCGTGGGCCGATGCGCCGGAGTTCCTGCTGGATTTTGATACCTTTTATCTGAACGGGAAGCCCTATGAGGTCGTTTCCTCCCGCGTCCACAAGACCTGCGTGCTGGCGAAGCTGCGCGGCGTGGATACGCCGGAGGCCGCAATTCTCCTGCGCGGGCAGACCGTTTCCATCGACCGCAGCAGCGTGAAGCTGCCGGAGGGGACGGTGTTCATCGCCGACCTGATCGGCTGCCGCGTGCTGGATGAAGCAGGCGAGGAGATCGGAAAAATCAAGGACGTGCTGACCATGCCGTCGAGCGACGTCTACGTCATCGAGGGTGAGCGAAGCTATATGATCCCTGCGGTCAAGGAATTCATCCGCGAGATTGACGCTGCGCAGGGAATCGTGCGGGTGCATCTGATCGAGGGAATGGCGACGGATGAGAATTGACATTTTGACGCTGTTTCCCGACACCGTCGGGGACATGATGAACGAATCCATCCTCGGCCGCGCGCAGGAGCGGGGTTATATCCGCATCGAAACCCACCAGATCCGCGACTACACCGCAAACAAGCAGAATCAGGTGGACGACTATCCCTACGGCGGCGGGCGCGGCGCGCTGATGCAGGCAGACCCCCTGTATCGCTGCTGGTGCCACGTCTGTGACGAGGCGGGCGCGCCGGTGCATACGATCTTTCTTTCCCCCTGCGGCCATGTGTTCCGGCAGGAGGATGCCAAGCGCCTTTCGCAGATGGAGAATATCGTGCTGGTCTGCGGCCACTACGAGGGCATAGATCAGCGCTTCATTGACGAGTGCGTGGACGAGGAGATCTCCATCGGAGACTTCGTCCTGACGGGCGGCGAGATCCCGGCAATGGCCGTCGCGGACTCGGTGTGCCGGCTGGTGCCCGGCGTTCTGCCGGATAAGGAATGTTTTGAGGACGAGAGCCACTGGGACGGCCTGCTGGAATACCCGCAGTACAGCCGCCCGGCCGTCTGGCACGGCCGCGAGGTACCGCCCATTCTTCTCTCCGGCGACCATGCGAAGGTCGCACGCTGGCGCAGAAAGCAGGCCATCCTGCGCACCCGCGCGCGCAGGCCGGATATGTACGAAAAGCTGCGCTTTGAAACAAAAGAGGATAAAAAAATTCTGAGGGAGATCGCAGACGATGACGAACTTGGAAACGCTGAAACAGTGGATTAAGGAAAGCAGCCGCATTGTCTTTTTCGGCGGCGCGGGCGTCAGCACGGAAAGCGGCATTCCGGATTTCCGCAGCGTGGACGGCCTGTACCACCAGAAATTTGACTACCCGCCGGAAACGATCATCAGCCACAGCTTTTATGAGGCACGGCCGGAGTATTTTTTTCAGTTCTACCGCGAAAAAATGCTCCCCCTCGGCTTCGAGCCGAACATCACCCACCGCGTGCTTGCCAAGTGGGAGCAGGAGGGCAAGCTGCTGGCCGTTATCACGCAGAACATCGACGGCCTGCACCAGAAAGCGGGCAGCAAGCGCGTCTACGAGCTGCACGGCAGCGTCCTGCGCAACTACTGCACCCGCTGCGGCAAGTTCTACCCCGCGGAGTTCGTCCGCGATGCACGGGGGATCCCTCGCTGCACCTGCGGCGGCATTGTCAAGCCGGACGTGGTGCTCTATGAGGAGAGCTTGAATGAGGACACGCTGGCGGGCGCGATCTCCGCGCTGCGGCAGGCCGATCTGCTGATCGTCGGCGGCACGAGTTTAACGGTCTATCCCGCCGCCGGGCTGCTGGGCTATTACCGCGGCCACCGGCTCGTGCTCATCAACCGCGACGCGACGCCTTATGACGAAGAGGCCGATCTGGTCCTTCACGATTCGCTGGGCAGCATTTTCTCCCAGCTACAGGAGCTTTGAATGGAACATACCATGCAGGTCATCGCGCGCATCCGCAGCGAATTTCCAACGAAATTCGGCATCCCGCGCCAGAGCGGACTGGTGCCAGAAACGCGCGCCACGATCGTTTTTGAACCCGAATACCGCAATCCGGACGCGCTGCGCGGGCTGGAGGGCTTTTCCCACCTCTGGCTGATCTGGGAATTCTCCGAGTCCGTCCGCGACGGCTGGTCGCCTACGGTGCGCCCGCCGCGTCTGGGCGGCAATGTGCGCCGCGGCGTTTTTGCCACGCGCTCGCCTTTCCGCCCGAACCCCATCGGTCTTTCCTGCGTTCGGCTGGAAAAGATTTGCCCGACGGAGGATCGCGGGACGGTCCTGCTCGTTTCCGGGGCCGACCTGATGGACGGCACGCCTATTTTTGACATCAAGCCCTACATTCCCTACGCCGATGCCCATCCGGAGGCGCTGGAGGGCTTCACCGCGCAGGCGGGGGACTATCTGTTAGATGTGGTGTTCCCGCCGGAGCTGGAAAAACTCATTCCGCTGGACCAGCGCGCTGCGCTGCGCGGCGTTCTGTCGCACGACCCGCGTCCTTCGTATCAGGCCGACCCGACCCGCGTGTACGGGATGCGCTTTGCGGCCTTCGACGTCCGCTTCACCGTGGAGGAGCATACACTGACTGTGCGGGAGGTCATTGTGCAATAGCAAAATTGCAAAATCTGAATTTTGTATTTTTATTTTGCAATTTTGGCCGCTACGGCGGGTTATTGAACGCGAAAGGGAACCCTGACGGTTCCCTTTCACTCTTTCCTTCCCTCCGAAACTTTCGGTTCGATAGGTTTTTTGACAGTCTGGACGCTCCCGCCCCCCCCGCCGAAGAATTTTTTTGTTGGAACAAGGCGTTTTTCCGCCACGCTACTTCGTGTAACGCAAGAAAAAACGCCGCGGTTCCAGCGGAAAAGGCTTGGCGCAGGGGCTATGGTTTCTTATGAGGACGCAGCAAAAAACGGTCTGCATTTTTTAGGAGTCTCCGCTGAAATCAGCAGATTCCGTTTCCTTCATTATTCCGGCTTTTCCACCGGCTCAGCCTGCTTGGTTTCGGTCGTTCCGGACGCGGGAGCAACATCATTGTTTGCCCACTCGTCCGCCTTGTCTACGCCCGTCTTGACGGAGCGGACAATGGACTTTCCCAGTCCCTGGAAGGCGTGGCCGAGATCTTTTCCGGTCTGCTTCCACTCATCGCGTAAGGACATGTGCGCGCCTCCTTTCGGAAGGATTTCTATATTTTAGTATAGACGATTCTTTTCCGCTTGTCAAGAAGCCGCGGCGGCCGCTTTTCCTGCGCGTGCGCGGCAGGACGACAAAAATCCGCGATATTCCCTTGACAACGCGCCTCCTTGCAAGTACAATAAACGGTGGATTAGTTTGTCCTGCCGCCGCAAGGGGTGGTGGCTGCAGGCGTTGCTTTATCTTGGGGCGCAGGCGCGTCCCATTCCCCAATACTGAAGAACAGGAGGTGTATTCAAGGATATGGAATGGTACTATTTTCTCCTCATCGGAGTAGGAGTATTAGCAGTAGCAGTCATTTTCTTCCTGGTCGGCTTTGTCTACCGCAAGAAAGTTGCCGAGCGTGAGATCGGCAGCGCGGAATCGGAAGCAACACGCATCATCAACGAAGCCATCAAGGGCGGCGAGAACAAGAAGCGCGAGATGCTCGTCGAAGCCAAGGAAGAGATCCATAAATCCCGCACAGAATACGAAAAGGAAGTCAAAGAGCGCCGGGCCGACCTGCAGAAGCAGGAGCGCCGCCTGCAGCAGAAGGAAGAGTCTCTGGACAAGAAGCTCGACACCTTCGAGCGCAAGGAGGACGATCTGCGCAAGCGTCAGGCCGCCGTTGCCGCCACGCAGGATGAGGTCAACCTCATCAAGAAGAGTCAGCTGGAGGTTCTGGAAAAGATCTCCGGTCTGACGCAGGAGGACGCCAAGGCGCAGCTCCTGCAGAACCTTGAAAACGAATGCCGTCACGACTCCGCCGTCAAGATCCGTGAGATCGAGTCGGAGCTGAAGGAAAACGCCGACCAGCTGGCCCGCGAGATCATCTCCATCGCCATCCAGCGCTGCGCCGCCGATCATTCTGCCGAGGCGACCGTTTCCGTGGTGCCGCTGCCCAACGACGAAATGAAGGGCCGCATCATCGGCCGCGAGGGCCGCAACATCCGCACGCTGGAATCCATCACGGGCGTCGATCTGATCATCGACGACACGCCGGAAGCCATCACCGTTTCCTCCTTTGACCCCGTGCGCCGCGAGATCGCGCGTCTGGCGCTGGAGAAGCTGATCGCCGACGGCCGCATCCATCCGACCCGCATCGAGGATCTGGTGGAAAAGGCCCGCAAGGAAGTCGACCGCGTCATCAAGCAGGAGGGTGAGCGTGCCGCATTCGAAACGGGCGTAAACAACCTGCACCCGGAGCTGATCAAGCTCCTCGGCCGCCAGAAGTTCCGTACTTCCTACGGCCAGAACGTTCTGAACCACTCCATCGAGGTCGCCCACATCGCCGGCCTGCTCGCCAGTGAACTGGGCGTGGATGTCGCGCTTGCCAAGCGCGCAGGTCTGCTGCATGACCTCGGCAAGTCCGTCGACCACGAGATGGAAGGCAGCCACGTGCAGCTCGGCGTCGAGCTCGCACGGAAATACAACGAATCCCCCGACGTCATCCATGCGATCGAAGCGCACCACAACGACGTGGAGCCGCGCACGGTCATCGCCTGCCTCGTTCAGGCGGCCGATGCCATCTCCGCTGCCCGTCCCGGCGCACGCCGCGAGAACGTGGAGAACTATATCCGCCGTCTGGAAAAGCTGGAAGAGCTGACCGGCACTTACCCCGGTGTCGAAAAGTCCTTCGCGATCCAGGCCGGCCGCGAGGTCCGCATCATGGTCAAGCCCGAGGAGGTTTCCGAGGACAACATGACGCTGCTCGCCCGCGCGATTGCAAAGAAGATCGAATCCGAGCTGGAATATCCCGGTCAGATCAAGATCAACGTCATCCGCGAAACCAAGGCGACGGAATACGCAAAATGATCCCCATGGCTCCGGTGCCGAAACGCGCCGGAGCCTTTTAATTTGAAGAACGGAGGGACTCCCCATGATTCAGAAATCAGATTTTTTCGGCTATGACAGCTACACGATCTCCTCGGAGCGGCTTTCCGTCCGCGTGATGACGCTGGGCGCAACGGTGATCGACTTCCGCTTCGACGGCCGTCCGGTCGCGCTGCGCTTTGAAACGGCGCAGGAGTATCTGGACAGCGATGCCTATCTGGGCGCCATCGTCGGCCGTTATGCCAACCGCATCGGAGGCGCACGCTTCACCCTGAACGGCAAGACCTACGAGCTGCCCGCAAATGAGGGCAAGAACCAGCTGCACGGCGGCAAAAACAGCTATGACCGCCGCATCTGGGACGCCGAGGTCTGCGGGGACAGCGCCGTGCGCTTCCGTCTGTTCTCCCCGGACGGCGACAACGGCTACCCCGGCAATCTGTCCATCGCTGTCACCTATACGGTCGCGGGCGACCGGATGCGCATCGACTTTGAGGGCGACTGTGACGCGGACACCTACTTTGCCCCCACGACGCACCTGTATTTCAATCTGGGCGGCGCGCCCACGGTGCTGGACACCCGCCTCTGGATCAACGGAACGACCGTCCTGCCCGTAGACGTGGCGCTGCTCCCCTGCGGCGCGCCGGTGAAATCTGCCGGACTGCTGGACTTCTCGCAGGGAAAGGCCATCGAGGGCTGCGTCGACCACTGCTTCCCGCTGGACGGCGAGTGCGCCTGCCGCGCGAGCGACGGCGGCGTGGAGATGGAGCTGCACACGGACTTCCCCGCGCTTCAGGTCTACAGCGGCGAGTTCCTCAAGGAGAAGCATTCCGGCGTCGCTCTGGAACCGGAGTTCTACCCCGACAGCCCCAACCACCCGGAATTCCCCTCTTCCCTGCTGCGCAAAGGCGAGCACTTCCATAAATACGCGGAGTACCGCTTCCGCAAGGTCTGATATGCCAACCGGCGGCTGCGATGATTTGCAGATCATCGCAGCCGCCGGTTTTCTTTGAAGTTCAGGCAGAGGGTTACAATCCAGCGTCATTTATATGACACAGATATTGCATTTTAGACATCTTTTGTATTTGCATTTATGATTGTTTTCTGCTACAATACAGATGTCAAATCCGATAGAACGCGATAAAAGGAGGGATTTCCCATGAAAAAGCAACCGTTGATACTCCTGTTCTGCTGTGCGATCGCCGCGCTGCTGCTCTCCTCCTGCGCTTCCGCTCAGCACGATGCGTCCACGCCCCCGACGTCCGAGGTCGGCGGCTCCGTCATGTCCGATGCCGAGCTTCCGACGGTCTTGAATATTCCGGAGGATTTTCAGGTCTGGCGCGATCCGGATGCGATCAGGGTCTATCCTTTCACCGAAGAGAGCCTCCTCGCGGCAGTAGAGCTGGCGAAGAAAACTGCCGCAGAGATCATCGAAAGCGACAGCCCGGAGCACTACGAGATCAAAAAAGCCGCCTTCGATCCGGCCCTGACCGATGCGTATAACCGGCAGCAGATGTCCGGCAAGCCCGTGAAGGGCTGGGCGGAGGAGGACTATTACGCGCGCTATATGACCTGCGTCATTTTTTATGATGCCGGCTATGACCACACCACCAGCCCCATGCCCGACGCTGAGGACGGTATTTTACAGGTCACATTGACCCGTGAAAACGCTTCGGACAGCTGGTCCTTTGTCGAAGGCTCCCAAGGCTTCTACGGCGGAACGTACTCTTCCTTCGTGCTCACCCTGGAAGAGCTGGCCGAGGTTCCCTTCCGTCATACCGGCCGCCTGCTCGGAGGATATTGCTATGCGGGGGACGCCTGCTATCTCTATGCCTGCGACGACGCGACCGGCGAGGTCAGATTCTACGACACACAGGGGAACAGCAATTTGGAATGAAGCGGCTCTCGTCACCTTGCAAGCGCAGCGGCCCGCCGGGGTTCCGGCGGGCCGCTGTTTTTTACTGCTGTTTCTTCACAAAGTTCCACGTATCGCGGCACATATCTTCGACGGTCTTTTCCGCCGTCCAGCCGAGCACGTCCTTTGCCTTCGTGGTGTCCGCCCAGCACTTGGCAAGATCGCCGTCGCGGCGCGGGCCGATCACATGATGGACCTTGACACCGTTGACCTTTTCAAAGGCATGCACCAGCTCCAGCACGCTCACCGCGCGCCCGGTGCCGAGGTTAAACGCCTCCGCGCCCGTATGTGTTTCGGCATACTCCAGCGCCTTGAGATGCCCCTTGGCAAGATCGACTACGTGCAGATAGTCGCGCAGGCCGGTGCCGTCCGGGGTGGGATAGTCGTCGCCGAACACGGTCAGCTTCTCCAGCTTTCCGGCGGCAACGCGGGCGATGTAGGGCATCAGGTTATTGGGGATGCCGTTGGGGTCCTCGCCGAGCAGGCCGGATTCATGCGCGCCGATGGGGTTGAAGTAGCGCAGCAGCACCGCCGAGAAGTCCGGGTTCGCCGCCGTGTAGTCGCGAAGGATCTGCTCGATCATGATCTTCGTCCAGCCATAGGGGTTGGTGGCAAGGTGCGCCGGCATGGATTCCACATAGGGCACGGGATTTTCCGGGCCGTAAACCGTCGCGGAGGAGGAAAAGACCAGCTTCTTGCAGCCGAACTCCGCCATGACCTCCATCAGCGTCAGCGTGGAGTCCAGATTGTTGCGGTAATAGGCCAGCGGGATGCGGCAGCTCTCGCCCACCGCCTTCAGGCCGGCGAAGTGGATGACCGCGTCGATCCGGTGCGCGCGGAAGATCTTTTCCAGCGCCGCCCTGTCGCACACGTCGTCCTGATAGAACACAGGCGCAATCCCCGTGATGGTCTGGATCTTTTCGATCACGTCCGCCTTGGCGTTGGACAGATTGTCAACGATCACGACCTCGTGACCCGCCTTTTGCAGCTCCACGCAGGTGTGGCTGCCGATAAACCCGGCGCCGCCGGTGACAAGTACCTTCATCAGAAAATCCTCCTTTTTATATTGCGGCAAGGAAGCGGCCGAAGGCCTGCTGCCCCGCGTCATTTCGTTTGAACACGCCCGCGTCCTCCAGAACGCGTGTGAACACCGCGCCGACCTCCTGCCGGAGGATGTCCTCCGTGTTTTCCGGCGTAAAGTCATAGCGCTGCCTGAGCTCGTCCACCCATTCGGCGTGCTTGCCGAGCGTTTCGTCCTGCCGCAGGTCCGCCCCCGTCAGGATCGCCGTGCGCACGCCCTCCAGCTCCTTTTTCAGGCGCGCGGGCAGCACCGCAAGGCCCATGACCTCGATCAGGCCGATGTTTTCCTTTTTAATATGATGCAGCTCCGGATGCGGATGGAACACGCCCAGCGGAAGCTCCGGCGTGGTGATGTTGCAGCGCAGCACAAGATCAAGCTCGTAGTCCGCGCCGCGCCGCCGCGCAATGGGCGTGATCGTGTTGTGCGGCACACCGTCCGTTTCCGCAAAAACGCCCGCCTCCGGGTCGGAATACCCGCGCCAGCGCGCCAGGATCCGCTCCGCCAGCGCAAGGAGCTGCGCACGGTCGGCGCTCGTCAGACGGATGACCGACATCGGCCAGCGCACGACCCCCGCACGCACCGCCGGGAAGTCCGCAAAACGCACCTCCCGCTCCACCGGCGCCTCCTCCATCGCAAAGCGGTAACGCCCGCCCTGAAAGTGGTCGTGGCTCAGGATGGAACCGCCCACAATGGGCAGGTCGGCATTCGAGCCGATGAAGTAGTGCGGGAAGATCGTGACAAAATCCAGCAGCCGCCGGAAGGTCACGCCGTCGATGTGCATGGGCCGGTGCTCCGCATTCAGCGCGATACAGTGTTCATTATAATATACATAGGGGGAATATTGCAAGTACCACTGGCTTCCGTCCAGCGTGAGGGGCAGAATTCTGTGATTCTGCCGCGCCGGATGGTTGCCGCGCCCGGCGTAGCCCTCATTTTCGGCGCACAGCAGGCAGCGCGGATAGCCCGACTGCGGCGCGGCCTTGGCCGCCGCGATGTCGCGGGGGTCCTTTTCGGGCTTGGACAGATTGATCGTGATGTCCAGCGCGCCGTAGGGCGAAGCATACTTCCACTTGAGATCTCTTGCGATGCGGTCGCGGCGGATGTAATTCGTGTCCTGCGAGAAGCGGTAGAACCAGTCCGTCGCCGCCTCGGGCGAGACGGCGTAGCGCCGCGCAAATTCCGCCCGCACCTCGTGCGGATAGGGCGTCAGCGCGCCCATGAGCTTGGTGTCGAACAGATCGCGTTCGGTCACGCTGCCGCCGGTCAGCCCGCGCTGCACGGCGTCGTCCGTCAACGCCGCGAGCAGCTCCGGAAGCGCCGCGTGGATCTCTTCCTCCGCGGGTGCTTCGTCCAGCCGCAGAATTTCCAACAGACGATTTTTCACATAGCAGGCGTCCGCCTGTTCGATCAGGCCGCAGCCGATGCCGTAGCGCACCAGCGCGTCAAGATAAGCACCGTTCATTCGCACACCTCCACACTGCCCTCCTGCCGGATGGAAAGCACATGACAGCTTCCCTGCCCCAGCGCGGCTTCCATGCCCTCACGGAAGCGCGGCAGCAGCTCCATGGGGACATAGGTCTGGATCGTGCCGGCGAAGCCGCCGCCGTGGACGCGGCAGGCTCCGCGGCCTTCCAGCAGGCGCTCCGCCTGCGACAGGGCAAAGGCCAGCGCCTGCCCACGCACTGCGCCCGTGGGGATCACGTTCTGCAAATACTGCCATGAGGACACGCCGGAAGCCCGGACTTCGTGCAAAAAGTCCTCAAACCGGTTTTCCTGCAAGGCCTTCACCTGACGGCGCACGCGACGGTTATCGTCAAAGACATGGATGGCGCGCAGCACGGCGCGGTCCCCCGCATATCGGCGCAGCCCCGGCAGCTTCTGATAGAACTCGTCCTCGGAAACGTCGCGCAGGTATTCTTTCCCAAAAAATTCGCAGACAGTTTTCAACTCCGCCGGAATGGCCGCATACTCCGCGGTCAGGTCGGCGTGGTCGGCGCCGGAGTCGATGATGCACAGCGCATGGCCGCAGGCCGCAAAGTCAAAGGGCACCGGCGTGACCACCGGCGCAGCCGGGTCGGCAAAGTCAATGGCAATGATGCCGCCGACGGCGCTGGCGGTCTGATCCATCAGGCCGCAGGGCTTGCCGAAGTAGACGTTTTCCGCATACTGCCCGACCTGCGCAAGCTGCACGGGGCTGAGCTTCCCGTCCAGAAACAGGCGGTTGCAGATCGCCGCCATCAGCACCTCAAAGGCAGCCGAAGAGGAAAGCCCGCTGCCCGGCAGCACGTCGGACTCCACATAGGCGTCGAAGCCGCAGGGCGTTCCGCCCAGTGCGGCCACCCGCGCGGCCACGCCGCGCACCAGTGCCGCCGTCGTGCCCGTTTCCTCCGCCCGCGGCGCAAGGCCGTCCAGCGGCACGACGCACAGGGGGTAGCCCTCGGACTGCACGCGGATCTGCCCGGAGCCGTTGGCGGCGACCGCCGCTCTTGTGTCAAGGTTCACCGCGCCGGCCAGCACGAGCCCGTGCTGATGATCGGTGTGGTTGCCGCCCAGCTCCGTCCGGCCGGGCGCGGAAAAGAGGCACTGGGGTACTCGCTCAAAGCATTGCGTGAATTTTCGCTTGATGGTTTCGTACACGGTTGTTTCACCTCTCTGTTTTATTTTGTTCTCTACTTCTATTCTAGGTAATTATGTTGCTAAAGCAATGGTTTTTTCTCTAGTTTCTATGGAAATTTGTTGCTTCTCATGGTATAATTTTCGCAGGAGGCGGTATCATGGCGGAATATTTCAAAAATTCCTATAAAGCGGAGCAGGCGCCCCTGCCGCTGAGCGTCAAAAACGTCGGCTTTCAGCAGTGCACGCCGGGCTACCGCTGGGGTGCCGGAATGCGCGACCACTATCTTCTGCACTACGTCGTTTCCGGGCGCGGGACCTACACCGTCGAGGGACGCTCCTTCCCGGTGGAGGCCGGGCAGGTCTTTCTGGCGTGGCCGAATACCGTTCTGAGCTACACCGCCGACCACGATGACCCGTGGGAATACTACTGGCTGGGCTTCGCCGGGCCGGACGCGGCGGTGCTCCTGTCGCACACCGGCCTCAAGCGCAGCGCGCCGGTCCTGTCCATCGGCTTCGGCAAGACCTTTCAGCAGTACGTCACTGCCATTTATGACGCGCGCGGCAGCGACCTGAGAAGCCGCACGCAGATGCTCGGCTATGCCTATCTTCTGCTGGGCCGTCTGATCGAAGCGGAGGCGCGTCCGCAGGAGAGCGCCAACCCCGCCGCCCGCGCGGCGGAATTCATCGAAAACAACTACGCCGACCAGATCACGATAGACGACATCGCAGCCCGCGCCGGCGTGAGCCGGAGCTGGCTTTACCGCTGTTTCATGGAGCGATTTGCCTGTTCGCCCGCGGCCTACCTGCGCAGCCGCCGTCTGAACTGCGCCCGCCAGCTGCTCGAGCGCACCGGCCTGCACATTTCCGAGATCGCCCGCTCCGCAGGCTACCCGGATGCGCTGTACTTTACCAAGGTCTTTACCCGGCAGTTCGGGATGTCCCCTTCTGCCTACCGGGGAAAAATCCTGTTGGAATTTTCCCCGCCGGGTGCTATAATGACCTGAGAAATAAGGCACAAACATGGAGGCCATTTGTGAAACGATTGCTCAAGTATCTGGCGGATTATAAGAAAGAATCCGTCCTTGCGCCGCTGTTCAAGCTGTTTGAGGCGCTTCTGGATCTTCTGGTGCCGGTCGTGGTCGCGGCGATCATCGACCGCGGCATCAACGGCGGCGGTGGAACCGGCGTCATCGTGCGCTATGCGCTTCTGATGATCGGTCTGGCTGCGGCTGGCCTTGCCGCGTCCGTCACGGCGCAGTTCTTTGCCGCGAAGGCCGCCGTCGGCTTTGCCAAGCAGGTGCGTGGTGCGCTGCTGCGCAAGATCGACACCTTTTCTTATTCCGACATCGACACGCTCGGCGCGCCGACCATGCTCACGCGCATGACGGGAGACGTCAATCAGCTTCAGAACGGCGTCAACATGGTGCTGCGTCTGTTCCTGCGCTCGCCCTTCATCGTGTTCGGCGCGATGATCATGGCCTTCACGATAGACGCCAAGGCCGCGCTGGTCTTTGCCGCCGTCATTCCGGTGCTGGCTGCGGTGGTCTTTGCCATCATCCTCGTGACCATTCCGAAGTACCGGCAGGTGCAGGAGCACGTGGACGACGTGCTCGGCACGACCCGCGAAAACCTGAGCGGCACACGTGTCATCCGCGCCTTCCGCATCGAGCAGACGGAGATCGACGCCTTCGACCGCAAAAACCGCGCGCTGACGAAGATCCAGCTCTTTGCCGGACGCATTTCCGCCCTGATGAATCCCCTGACCTACGTTATCATCAACGCCGCCGTCATTGCCCTGATCTACACCGGCGCGCTGCGTGTGAACGCAGGCTTTCTGACGCAGGGCGCGGTCATCGCGCTGTATAACTATATGTCGCAGGTGCTGGTGGAGCTGATCAAGCTGGCAAACCTCATCATCACCATGACCAAAGCGCTGGCCAGCGCCAACCGCGTGGCGGATATGCTCGACCGCCCCGCCTCCACCGAAATTCTGCCGGAGCACCGCGTGCAGACGGACAGCAAGGTGCTGTTCGACCACGTCGGCCTGACCTACCGCGGCGCGGGCGAGGCCTCTCTGGAGGACATCAGTCTGAGCGTGCTGCCGGGGCAGACCGTCGGCGTCATCGGCGGCACGGGCAGCGGCAAAACCTCTCTGATCAATCTGATCCCCGCGTTTTACCCCGCCGATTCCGGTGCGGTCTACATCGACGGACTGGATGCCCGCTCCTATGAACCGGAGCAGCTTCGCCGCAAGGTCGGACTGGTACCGCAGAAAGCGGTGCTGTTCCGCGGCACCATCCGCACCAATCTTCTCTGGGGCTGTGAGGATGCGGCGGACGAGGAGCTCTTCGCCGCTCTGCGCGCGGCGCAGGCCTATGAATTCGTCATGGAAAAGGGCGGTCTGGACGCCAAAGTCGCCGAGGGCGGCAAGAATTTCTCCGGCGGTCAGCGCCAGCGCCTGACCATCGCGCGCGCGCTCGTGCGCAAGCCGGAAATTCTCATCCTTGACGACAGCGCCTCCGCACTGGACTACGCCACGGACGCCGCCCTGCGCCGCGCCCTGCGGGAGCTTTCCTTCCATCCCACGGTGTTCATCGTTTCCCAGCGCACGGCCTCCATCCGCAGCGCCGACCAGATCGTCGTCCTGGACGACGGCCGCGCCGTCGGCCTCGGAACGCACGAATCGCTGCTGAAAACCTGCGAGGTCTACCGCGAGATCTATGAATCCCAGTATAAAAAGGAGGCGCAGTAAGATGAAGTCCTCCACGCTCCGCAAGGTACTTTCCTACGTCAAACGCCACGGCTTCCCGCTGGCGCTGACCGTCGTGCTGGCCGCCGTGACCGTCGGTCTGACCCTATACGTCCCCATTCTGGTGGGCGACGCCATCGACTGCATCGTCGAGGCCGGGAAGGTCGATTTTGCCGCGATTCTCCCCATTCTGATCCGGATTGCCGTCGTCGTCGGCATCACCGCGCTGACGCAGTGGCTCGGCGGCGTGATCAATAACCGCATCACCTACCGCGTGGTGCAGGACATCCGCGCCGACGCCTTCCGCAAAATTCAGGTGCTCCCCCTGTCCTACATCGACTCCCACTCCCACGGCGACACGGTCAGCCGCATCATCACGGACGTCGACCAGTTTGCCGACGGCCTGCTGATGGGCTTCACGCAGCTTTTCTCCGGCGTCGTGACCATCCTCGCAACGATCGGCTTCATGCTGTCGGTCAACCCGCTGATCACGCTGGTCGTGGTGCTGGCCACACCGCTTTCCCTCTTTGTCGCCAGATTCATCGCCCGGCGCACCGGCTCCCTCTTCCGCAAGCAGTCCGAGCTGCGCGGCGAGCAGACCGCCTTCCTCAACGAAATGCTGCAAAACCAGAAGGTCGTCAAAGCCTTCTCCCACGAAAAGGCGAACGAGGCGCAGTTTGACGAGCTGAACGACCGTCTGGAGGACAGCTCCCTGCACGCGGTGTTCTATTCCTCTCTGGTCAATCCCTGCACGCGCTTCCTCAACAGCATCGTCTACGCCATCGTTGCGCTCTGCGGCGCGCTGGTCTGCTTCCACACCGGCGGCGCGGCGCTGACGGTCGGCGGGCTTTCCTGCTTTCTCTCCTATGCCAATCAGTATACCAAGCCCTTCAACGAGATCAGCGGCGTCGTCACGGAGCTGCAAAACGCCTTTGCCTGCGCCGCGCGCATCTTTGAGCTGATCGACGCGCCCGCGCAGTCGCCGGACGAGCAGGGCGAGCTGGCCGACTGCGGCGGCGAGGTGGAATTCGACTCCGTCGATTTCTCCTACGTCCCGGAAAAGCCGCTGATCGAGAATCTGAATCTGAGCATCCGCTCCGGCGAGCACGTCGCCATCGTCGGCCCGACCGGCTGCGGCAAAACCACGCTCATCAACCTGCTGATGCGCTTTTATGACGTGGATAAAGGCGTGATCCTCGTCGACGGCACGGACGTGCGCTCGGTGCCGCGGCACGTCCTGCGTGCGCAGTACGGTATGGTGCTTCAGGACACATGGATCCGCGACGCGACCGTCTGGGAGAATATCGCGCTGGGCAAGCCGGGCGCCACCCGCGAGGAGATTGTTGCCGCGGCGAAGGCGGCGCACAGCCACAGCTTTATCAAGCGTCTGCCGCAGGGCTATGACACCGTCATCAGCGAGGACAGCAGTCTTTCGCAGGGACAGCGGCAGCTTCTGTGCATCACGCGCGTGATGCTCTCGCCGCCGCCCATGCTGATCCTCGACGAGGCCACCAGCTCCATCGACACGCGCACGGAAATGCTCATTCAGGAGGCCTTCGCCAAGCTGACCGCCGGCCGCACGAGCTTCATCGTCGCGCACCGCCTGTCGACCATCCGCGAGGCAGATCAGATCCTCGTCATGCGCGACGGCCATATCATCGAGCAGGGCAGCCACGAGCAGCTTCTGGAAAAGGACGGCTTCTATGCCGCGCTGTACAGCAGCCAGTTCGAGCCGTAAGGTGCGGCGTCTTCCCCGTTGTAGGGTGCGACCGGAATTGCAACCATCCCGCAAATACCCGAAAACGCACAGCGCCCCGGATGTGATGAAAATCACATCCGGGGCGTATATCTTATTCCAATTCCTAATTCACAGCTCCCGCAAGGCGTCCACAAAGGCCGTCTTGGCATTTGTCTTTTCGTCGCGGTATTTCAGAATTTTCGCGGGCGCGCCGGCAACGACGGCGTTCGCCGGGACATCCTGCGTCACGACCGCACCGGCCGCAACGACCGCGCCGTCACCGATCTGCACGCCTTCCAGCACCACTGCGTTCGCGCCTACAAGCACGCCGTCGCCCACGGTCACGGGCTTCGCGCTGGGCGGCTCGATCACACCTGCCAGCACCGCGCCGGCGCCGATGTGGCTGTTTTTGCCCACGGTCGCGCGGCCGCCGAGCACCGCGCCCATGTCAATCATCGTTCCCTCGCCGACGACTGCACCGATATTCAGGATCGCGCCCATCATCACGACGGCATTGTCCCCGATCTCCACGCCGTCGCGTAAGATCGCGCCCGGCTCTATCCGGGCGTGCAGACCCTTGAGATCGAGCAGGGGAATGGCGGAATTGCAGGCAGAGTTTTCAATGTGCAGCGCGGAGATGCGCTCCGACTGCGCTGCGAGCTGGGGCTCAAGCACCTTCCAGTCGCCATAGAGAATTTTCAGGCCGCAGCCGCCGGAGAATACCTCCACGTCCGTGAATTCGCAGGGCAGCTTTTCCTGCACGGTCACGCGCACGGGGGTCTTTTTCTCCGCCGTGCGGATCATTTCAATGATTTCGAGTGCTTCCATAGGGCTCCTTTCAGCGGATTGAGCGCTTGGGCTTGACCATTTCGCGCCAGTCGAGATCACCGCGCTGCAAGCCGAGAATCAGCATTTCCGCAGAGGCAAGGTTGGTCGCAATGGGGACATTGTGCGTGTCGCACAGATGAATGGTCTGGACGATCTGCTGATCCTCCCACGGATCCGTGCCGTTGGGGTCAGAGAACAGCAGCACCATGTCGATCTCATTATAGGCGATTCGGGCATTGACCTGCTGGTGACCGCCCTGACTGTGCGACAGGAAGAGCGTGACGGGCAGCCCCGTCGCCTCCGCGACCAGACGGCCGGTCGTGGCCGTCGCCGACAGATTGTGCTTGGCAAGAATACTCTTATATGCTGTGCAGAACTGCACCATCAGTTCCTTTTTCTTGTCATGCGCCATGAGTGTTATGTTCATATCATCACCTCATTAGAGTTTCATCAGTGGAATATACTCTCCCCGCAGGCGGCGGGAGATCCGCAGGCAGGCCTCGGCCGCGCCGTCCTCTGCGGCGAAGATCAGCGCTACGCCCTGCGCGGCAGCCAGAACGACCTTCGGATCCTCCGGGACAAGGCCCAGAAGCGGCAGGCCGACGTTATCCATGATGTCATCCACTGTCAGCTCCATCCGCGAGAACATCCGCGGGCTGACGCGGTTGACGACAAGCCGCACGTTCCCGCGCCCACGCAGCTCCAGAAGATCGGCGGCGCAGGCGGCATCGCGCAGAGAAGCCGGATCCGGCGTGCAGACAATCATACAGCAATCCGCCGGCTCCGTCGCCAGACGGAACCCGTCGCCGATTCCCGCGGCGGAGTCGATCAGGCAGAAGTCAAACTGCTCCCGCGCCTCCTGCAAAAGACAGGCGAAGGCCTTTTCGTCGATCTTCTGCCCCAGCGCGCGGCTGGGTGCGGTCAGGAGGAACAGATTCGGCAGCTCGGGATGCGCCGTCGCATCCGCCAGCGCGTAATTGCCCTCCAGAATCTCCGTAAACGCCAGTACCGGCAGCTCCGCCATGCCCAGCGCAATGTCAAGATTCCGCAGGCCGATGTCCGCGTCGATGCACAGCACGCGCTTTCCTTCTGCGGCGAGGCAGGAGGCGACCGCGGCGCAGACAGAGGTCTTTCCCGTTCCGCCCTTGCCGGAGATAACGGCAATCACTTCTCCCATATTCTGGCCTCCCTCCCCAATTTTTCATTCATAGTATAGCCGATTCCGATGGATATTTCAACTGGCAATTTGGGCAGTTTGCTGAGAAATTCCGCAAGGCACGCGATCGCTCCCGGAACCTTCGTGAGGATCCGGCGGTTTTGGCAGGACATTTCCCTCCGCGCAGAATTTTTTCAAAAAAAGTTAGCCTGCCCTCTTGACAATTCCCCGGCCCCATGCTATTATAATAATGCAAATGATAATTATTATTGTTTAGGAGATGAGGCCCATGCCGCCACGCAAACACAGCAAAAAGCGCGACGCCATTTACGAATGTGTCCGCAGCACCAAGACGCATCCCAGCGCGGAGTGGGTCTATTCCCGGCTCAAGCCGGAAATTCCCGATCTCTCCCTCGGCACGGTCTACCGCAACCTGAACCTGTTCCAGCAGGAGGGGCGGCTGATCTCCGTCGGCGTGGTCAATGGGCTGGAACGCTTCGACGCCTGCACCACCCCGCACGCGCATTTCATCTGCACGCACTGCGGCGCGGTCATCGATGTTGACGGCACCGACCCGCCGGAGCACCTGATCTCTCAGGTCCATTGCGGCGCGGTGCGCGAATGTGTCCTGACCTTTACCGGGATCTGTAATTCCTGCATCCGGCCGGATGCGGCAAATAATGAACAAAAAAATTAAAATTGGAGGATTTTCAAATGAAAAAGTATGTCTGCCCCGTTTGCGGTTATATCCATGAAGGCGAGCTCCCCGAAGGCTTCAAGTGCCCGGTCTGCGGCGTTCCCGGCGAGAAGTTCAAGCTTGTCGAAGGCGATCTGACGCTGGCTGCTGAGCACGAGTTCGGCGTCGGCACCAAGCTCGACGGCGTTCCCGAAGAGGACAAGAAGTTCATCCTCGAGCAGCTCAAGGCCAACTTTACCGGCGAGTGCTCCGAGGTCGGCATGTACCTGTGCATGGCGCGCATCGCGCACCGCGAAGGCTATCCCGAGATCGGCCTGTACTGGGAAAAGGCTGCATATGAAGAGGCCGAGCACGCAGCGAAGTTTGCCGAGCTGCTGGGCAGCGAGCTGGAGCCCAACATGACCGCCTCCACCAAGAAGAATCTGGCATGGCGCGTGGACTGCGAGTTCGGCGCAACGGCAGGCAAGGTCGAGCTGGCCAAGGTCGCAAAGAAGAACAACCTCGATGCCATCCATGACACCGTCCACGAAATGGCCCGCGACGAAGCCCGCCACGGCCGCGCTTTGAAGGGCCTGCTGGAGCGGTACTTTGGGAAATAAGACGGTTCGGAACGGGTGATCGCTTCGGATGTCGCAACCCCGGCGCAAGCCCGTTTATAGCAGGAGGATTCTATGGACTACGCAGTAAACGAAGAGCTCTGCCACTGTAAGCACGTGAGCATGGCGGACATTGACCGCGCTTTGCATCAAAACACCCGTTTTCCCGATGTGGAAAGGGAATTTGAAGACGTGCAGCGCATCACGTCTTGCGCCACCGGCTGCGGCGGCTGCCACGACAAGATCATGGCGTTCATCTCCGACCGGATGAGCGGCTAAGGAGGATGATTATGAAATACGAATGCCCCTGCGGCTATGTTTACGACCCCGCGCTGGGCGACCCGGATAACGGTGTCGCTCCCGGCACCGCGTGGGAGGATGTCCCTGAGGATTGGGTCTGCCCGGTCTGCGGCCTGGGAAAAGAAGCCTTCACGGTGGAATGAGCCGGAACGCTCCGCGTCCCTTTTGATTCCGCGCGCAAGGGAGCCTGTCTGTGCGCCAAGAGCCGCCGCTTTGCGACGGTTGCGCTCCGAAACACCTCGCTGTGGTGGTTTCCCTTCGCTCTTTTCTTTCTTCCGTAACTTCGGGCTGGATGGGTTTTTCGACAGCCTGAGAAAACACTTTTTTCGAAAAAACGCTTTGCATTCGCCCGCGTTTTTGTGGTATACTGAAAAAAAGAAAGGAGCGCAGTATATGAACGAATACGAAGTGCTGATCGAAACGGTCAACCCCTGCGGCGGGGAAGCCCACGCGAGCAAGGACTTTCTGGAGATCGAGGCGGAGAGCCCGGAGGCCTATGTCGCCGCCAACGCACGCTATCCGGTGATCGACTCCGGCAAAAACAGCGCTGGCGACGTGGTCATTACAACCGGCGACGGCCGCGGCAGCCTCGTGCGATATACCTTCACGGAATGAAATACCAACAAGAAGGGTCATGAAGCGTTGCTTCATGACCCTTCTTTTATTCTCCCTGCAGGTGCTCCATGGCAAACAGAATGCACTGGTTGATGAACTCGTTGCGGCTGATGTCCGCCTTGGCGGCGTTTTCGTCGATCTGCTTCAGCAGTTCCGACGGCAGCCGGATGGAAATTACCTCTTTATCCGGCTTTTGCGGTATAAAATAGTTCATTTCTCGCCTCACCTCTTGACAAAATTGTATTCGTCGTGTTATCATTTGTCTGTATTCATTATTTGATATATATTTTCGAATACAATTCAAGCATAGGAGGTGAACCGCACGCATGAACGCAGCAGAAAACTTTCATGGCCATATTGCCTTACCGTTGGAAGAACACTTCGAGGCGTATCTGTCCTCCAAACACCACTGGGCAGACGAAGCGGAAAGCGGTGATTTCGTCGCAATGATGTCCCTGCTCCTGCACGAAAAGGCGGAACCGGAAAACGCCGCGGCCTTCGACAAAAAATACCATCCCTATCTGGGCAAATCCGCAAGCGAGATTCCATATTCCGACGCAAAGAAGCTCTTTGCCGAATTTCAGTCGCTGCTTTCCGGGGCGGAAGCCGCCAGATGAAACGCGGACGTTTTGAAGCCCCGTCCAAGCACCGCTTCCCCGTGCTTCCCGCCGCGGCCGCAGTCCTGTTTCTTGTACTTCTGGCGCTGCTCCTGTGGCGCTACGGCGCGCAGTCTGCGCAGCTCCCCGGTGATGCGCCGTCCGTGGAAAAGAACCCGGACTCCATCTCCGTCCCGGGCTATGAGCTGCTGGAGCTGGCGGCGGACACCGCGCAGCAGACGCTGTGTCTGGAAAATCCAGCGCAGAATCCCTGCTATTTTCAGATCACCCTCACCCTGTCGGACGGGACACTGCTGTGGCAGTCGGAGCGGATCGCGCCGGGCAAGACCTCCGCACCCATCGTCCTGCGCCGGCCGCTCGCCGCGGGAACGTATTCCGCCGTCCTGAACTACGCCTGTTTCCGCGAGGACGACGGCGTCACGCCCCTGAACGGCGCGGAAATGAAATTGACCCTTCGGGTAAAATAAAATCAAAGGAGAAGAAATCATGAAAAAGCTCTTATCCCTCGCACTGGCTCTGCTGATGCTCGCCTCCGTGGCGACCGTCGCCCTTGCAAGCACGACCACCCTGACCACCACCGTCCCGCCCGCGACCTATACGCTGAATATCCCCGCCGATCAGGCGATCCCGTTTGGGGAAACCGGGCACAACATCGGAAATGTTACCGTAACGGACGCCGCAGGATTTGCAGAAGGCAAAAATTTGAAGGTTACAATGGACTATGATGCCTTTACCTGCGAGGGGGTATCCACGACGATTCCGTTTTCTATTGAGTGTACTGGCGGCCCCAATGATCACTATTCTAGATACAATATCCACGAACTTACATTCCGCGGGAACGCCTCGGGCAGCGTTTCTAATCGCGCCATTTTTAGCACTAGCGGCTCTGAATGGACTTGTCAAAATATGTATGCCAAAATTACCAGCACCGACTGGGGCAAGGCCCTCGCCGGCGACTACACCGCGACCATCACCTTCACCGCTGAGGTCGTCGCGGAATAAGCACGCCCCATCAAAGGACGTGTTGCCATGAAGCTCAAACCGACTCTGCGCGTGCCGGTCCGCGCGCTGCTGCTTCTGCTGCTGCTTGCGTCGCTCACTCTCTGCGTCTTCGCGCGGGGAACCACCCTGACGACGCACGTTCCCGGCACATATACCCTGCGCGTCGAGCTCAGCGGCAGCGGCAGCATCCGGGTAAACGGCACGCTCTGCGCGCAGACCACCGCACTGGAACTCGCGGAAGCCAGCACCCCGGAAGTCGCCCTGACCCCCGGCAGCCGCCCGCAGGCCGTGTTTTTCAACGGCGAGGATGTCACCGCCCGCTTTGAAAGCGGCAAGCTCGTCCTCCCGGCACTGCGGAGTGACTGTGTGCTCCGCGTGGTCTTTGCCCCCGCGGACGCCCCGGCCACCGGTGATGCTGCGGGCAGGCTGCTTCCCGTCTGCCTTTCCGCCGCAGCGCTCTGTCTGTGCTGCCTTGCGCTGCTTGGGAAAAAGCACCGCACAATCTAAAATTCCCCGCCGTCCAAAATGGACGGCGGGATTTTTTCACCCATTCCGTGCTCTTGCAAATCGCGTCGAACTACGATACAATAGAACAAAAGAATTCGCAAGGGAGGCCGAGCCATGCCGTCGCAACACCGAATCGCACTGCACCGCATCCCGGAGCTGGACTGCCATCTCCCGGAAACCGCCGCCTACGTCCGCGGCGTGCTGTCCGGGCTGCACTGCCGGGTGTTTTCTCCGTGGGAGAGCGCGGTCTGCGCCTATTTTGACTACGGGCAGCCGGAAACCGTCGCCTTCCGCAGTGACATGGACGCCCTGCCCATCTGCGAAACGACCGGCCTGCCCTTTGCCTCGCAGCATCCCGGCAAAATGCACGCCTGCGGACACGACGGCCATATGGCCATCGTGCTGGCGCTGGCGGAGTACCTGTCGCGCGTGAAAATGCGGCAGGCGCGCAATGTGCTTCTGATCTTCGAGCCTGCCGAGGAAACCACCGGCGGCGCAAAGCACATCTGCGAAACGGGAATTCTGGAAGAATATCACGTCACGCGCATTTACGGCCTGCACCTCTGGCCGGAGCTGGAAAAGGGTGTCGTCGCCGCCCGCCCCGGCGGGCAGATGGCGCGCTCCTGTGAGCTGACCGTCGAGGTTGAGGGGCGCTCTGCCCACATCGCCCACTGGCAGGAGGGCCGCGACGCGCTGGCCGCAGGGCTGCACTTCGTCGCCGACGCCTATGCGCTGGCCGAGGGAAAAACCTGCGTCCTGCGCTTCGGCCGGATGGAAAGCGGCTCCGCGCGCAACGCCGTCAGCGACCGCACCCGGCTGGAGGGCACGCTGCGCTGCTTTGACGAGGCGCTTTTTGCGGAATTGTGGCAGAGGCTGGAGGCGCTCGCGCGCCGCGTCGGCGAGGAAACCGGCTGTGCCGTCCGCCTGACGCGCAGCGAAGGCTACCCGCCTGTGACCAACGATCCCGCTCTACTCACCGAGGCGAAAACGCGCTTCCCCATCGCGGAGGCCGCGCCGTCCTACACGACGGAGGACTTTTCGGAGTTCCAGCGCCGCGTGCCGGGTGTGTTCTTTTTTCTCGGCACCGGCGGCCCGGCGCTGCACACGCCGGATTTCGACTTCGATCCGTCCGTGCTGGACACTGGCCTTGCGCTGTTTGAAGCTCTTTTGTGAAATACGGACTTTCCCGCAAGCTGTAGGGTGCGGTCTTCTGCGCAGCCCTTGCACCGCTGCCAGCACTATCGTTGTTGCAGATCCCTGCTCAAGAGCGTTCCCTACGGGTGCAACCGAAATTTTTCCCCTTCCCTACAACGAAATTCCCGGATTTTGGAGGTATCCCATGATCAAACCCCTGCGCCGCCTGATTTCCAGCGCGGCCTTTCTGGTCCTGACAGGCCTGATGATCTTCGCCGCAAAAAAATGGTCGGCGCTCGTCTTTGCCTTCTATCCCAAGCTCTCCCGGAAAATTCTCGCCTTCCTCGCCGATCTGACCGCCCCCATTCCCGTCCCGGTCTGGGAGCTGGCAGTCTGCGCGCTGGCCGTCTGGCTGGTGGTGTCGCTGATCCTCTCGCTCCGGAAGTCGCACTTCCTGCGCTGGCTGACCGGCGTTCTGGAAATCGTCTGCGCGGGCGTGTTCCTCTTCGTGGCCATCTGGGGGCTGAACTATTTCGCGCCGCCCATGCAGGAGCGCCTCGGTTTTTCCGTGGAGCAGTACACTCCGCAGGAGCTGCGCGAGGCGACGGAATACTATCTCGAGCAGGCAAACGCCGCCTCCAAGGCCGTCCCCCGCGGCGAGGACGGCGTGATGCTGCCGGGCGATTTTTCCGCGCTTTCCACGCAGGCCGGAGAAAACTACAAGCTACTGGCACAGACCATGCCCTGCTTTGACGGCTCGACCGCGCGGGTCAAGAAGCTGCTGAGCAGCAAGCTCATGGGTGCGACCGGCACGACGGGCATTTTCATCGCCTTCACCGGCGAGAGCAGCATCAGCACGACCACCTTCACGACCTCCGTCCCCTTCACCATGTGCCACGAGATCGGTCACCGCATGGCCTTCGCGCGGGAGAACGAGGCGAATTTTGCCGCATTTCTGGCGTGCAGCGTGTCGAACGACGAAGCCTTCCGCTATTCCGGCTACTATCTGGCCTTTGTCTACTGCTATAACGCCCTCTACCGCGTCGACCGCGAAGCGGCAGGCGAGGTCTGGCAGGCCGCGTCCGACGAGATCAAAACCGACGCCGCCGCTTCCCGCACGCACTATCAGAAAGTGGAAAACGAAAAAGTTTCAGAGGCCACCTCCAAGGTCTACGACTCCTACTTAAAAGCCTTCTCCGTCAAATCCGGCAAGCAGTCCTACGGCGAGGTCGTAGACCTGTTGACCGGGTGGTATTATTCAAACATAAAGGAATGATCACATGAGCCGCCGAAAAATCAACGTCCTGTACGCGCTGATCAACATCTTCCTCTGGGGTGCCTACGGCGTTCTGGTCGCCTATGCCAGCCGCTATTTTCTCCATCTCGGCCTGACAAACACACAGTCCGGCATCCTGCTGGGGCTGGGCACCGGCGCGTCCTTTCTGATCCAGCCGCTGCTGACGGGCGTCATTGAGCGTCTGCACGTCAGCGTGCAGCGCATCGTCTGCATCCAGGCGGCGGCGATCCTGTTATGCACACTGCCGCTGCTGCCGCTGATCGACCGGCGCTGGCCGGCGGTCGTCCTGTTCAGCGTCGCCTGCGTCTGCGTGCAGGCGTTGCCCTCCTTTGCCAACGCGCTGGGGATGTCTGCCATCCACGGCGGCCTGCCGCTGAACTACGGGCCGAGCCGCGGTCTTGGCTCTGTCAGCTTTGCGCTGTGTGTGCAGGGCGTCAATCTGCTGCTCGTACACTTTGGGATGCGCACGCTGGCCGTCTGTGCCGCCGTGCTCACGCTGGGGCTGCTAATCTCCACGCTGTGCTTTCCGCAACCGGAGCAGGCACGGCTCGAGCGCCGCGAGGCGTCCCGTTTTCCGCAGTTTTTCCTTGAAAACCGCCGGTTTTTCCTGCTGCTGACGGGCTGTGTCCTGCTGCTGATCAGCACCTCCGCACTGACCAACTTCATGTATCAGATCGCGCTCTTCAAGGGCAACGGCGACGCGCAGGGAACGGCCGTCATGATCGCCGCGATCGTCGAGCTGGTGCCCATGGTGCTGTTCGCGCGGATGCTCTGCCGCGCCCGCTGCAACTTCTGGCTGAAGCTCTCCGGGATCTTCTGTACGCTGCGGTTGGCGCTGACGCTGCTGCTGCCGGGTATTGCCGGGCTGTATATTGCGCAGTTTGCCCAGATGCTGGGCTACGGCCTGTACACCGTCAGCTCGGTCTATTACGTCGGCATGGTCATCGCCAAAAAGGACGAGGTCAAGGGACAGACCTACCTCGGCGCGGTGTGTACCGTCGGCGGGCTGATGGCGAGCGTATTCTCCGGCCTGCTGATCGACGCGCTCGGCGTGCGGCAGATGCTGCTGGTCTACACCGGTGTTTCCGCCCTCGGCGCGGTGCTTCTGTTCTTCTCGGTGCAGCGCACCCCGGCGGTAGTGAAAGAATGACAAAAAAGCAGCTGCCCGGCCGCAAAAGCGGCCGGGCAGCTTACCAATTTCTTCCCTCTGAAACCTTCGGCCCACAATTTCTTTTACACGCCAAGTGCCCCGGCAGCCATGCTGCCGGGGCACTTTTATGTACCGGAACTTTTTACTTTCCGCCTTTTTTATTCTTCTTGCTGATGCAGACCAGCAGCACGACCAGTCCGGCGATGACGACCACACAGACGATCGGGATCACGATCCACTTGTTTACCTCGCTCTCGTCACCCGTCTTGGGACCGTTCGGCTTTTCGGGCTTCGTCTCACCCGGCTTGTTCTCGCCGGTGGCGGGGATCTCTTCCTTCTCGGTGTACTGGCAGACGGAGCAGACGCGCTCCTTCTCGCCCTTCTCTGTGGCGGTCGCCGCCTTGGTGACCTTCCACGCGCCGAAGCTGTGACCCTTGGCCTTGAGCTCGGCGGGCTTTTCGATCTCCTTTGCCGCCTGCTCGTCGGCAAACAGCTTCTTGCAGACCTTACAGGTCCAGTAGGCCTCATAGCCGTCCTCGGTGCAGGTCGCAGGCTTGCCTTCCGTCTTTTCCAGCTTGTGGCCTTCCGCCTCGATCACGACCGGCTCGTTCAGCTGTTCCTTTCCGGTTTCATCAGCGAAGATACCCTTGCAGACCTCGCAGCGCCAGTAGACCTCATAGCCGTCCTCGGTGCAGGTCGCGGGCTTGCCCTCGACCTTGGTCAGCTCATGACCCTTCGGCTCGATCGGACTGCGCTCTCCGGCCGTACCGCAGCGTTTGCAGTGGAACGCCTTATAGCCCGGCTCGGTGCAGGTCGGCTCTTCTTCCACGGTCAGCTTGTCGTCCCAGTCGTGCCCCTCATAGTAGTCCTCGCAGATATTGAACAGAACCTTCTGCGTCGTGCCGGCTTCGACCTTGATGTCGTCGTCCTCCACGCCCGCAGCTTTCAGTTCCGGGTTCCTTTCCGCATCGTAGGAGCAATCCGTCAGCTTTATCGTTTCAAATTTCGTGCCGATAAAGCCGCCAACCGGCCACTCTGCATTGCTGCCCGTTACCTTGCCTGCCGCATGGCTGTTCTGAACCGTGCTGGCAGCGTTGGTTCCCATAAAGCCGCCGGTTCTTGCCTCCCATGCGGTAGCCGTGCTGTTCACATCACCAAAGGCGACACAGTTTTTGATCTCGCAGCTTTCCACATAACCCGCAAAGCCGCCCGCGTTCCAGTCGCTGGCCGTCACCTTGGCGTAGCTGGCGCACTTCACCGCCTTGCTCTCAAAGAAGAGGACCCCGGCAAAACCGCCGACGCTGTAAGAGCCGGTCACTGTACCCTTCGCCGTGCAGCCATTGTATTTTCCGCTGAACTCGCTGCCGACGAAGCCGCCCGCCTGGCCTGCGCCCTTGACCTCGACATCCGCGGTGCAGTCGTTGTAAGTAAAGTAGCTGCTGTAGCCGACCATACCGCCGGTCACTGTGCTGCTGCTTTCCACCGTGCCGCTGACATGACAGTTTTCAATGGTCAGAATCTTTGCGCTGCCGGAAGCGATCGCGTTGCCGATCAGAATGCCTGCGCCGTCTTTCTCTTGCCGTGTACTTTCCGACTTCACATAGGCATCCTTGACTGTCAGGTTTTTAATCGTTTCGCCGCCGAAATTGCCGAACAGACCAGCGGTAAATTCTTCCTTGCTCTCATCCACATAAAGCCCGGTGATGGTCTTGTTGTTGCCGTCAAAATAGCCATACCAGCTGTGGAAAGATGCATTCCGTGTTCCGGTGCCGATTGGAATCCAACGGTGCGCGGACAGATTCAGGTCTGCCGTCAGGATAAAATGCTCACCGCTGTGACTCAGATTCACAACGCCCGTATTCACGTCCGCCGCCAGCTTTGCCAGCTGCTCCGGGGTTGCGATCTGATAGGGATCCTCCTCCGTGCCGGAACCGCCGGCAAATGCGTCAGCCGCATAATCCGTCCAGATGCCCTCCGGAGCGGCAGGCGCGGCCAGCGCCGCCATCGGCAGCAGGCTCAGAAGCAGGCACAGTGCAAGCAGGATGCCCGCAAGTTTCTTTCCGATTTTCATGCTCGTCTTCCTCCTAAGTTTCTTCAAACTCCGAGCGCCGCAGCGCCCCTTTCCCACCTGCATCATACCACATCCCGGCGCAGAATTGCAATGCTTTTCAAATAGATTTCACAAAAAAGGCGGCCGCCGGTTTCCCGGCGGCCACCTTGCAGATCATCAGACATTTTCTTCCTTCAGCGTTTCCACGGGATTGTCCCTGCGGAGCTTCCCGACGGCGTAGAGCATGGAGACAAACACCACAAGGAACACCGACACCACGGCGACGAGAACGCTCATCCACGGCAGCCGGAAGCTGCTGCTGCTGATCTCCCCCGCGGCGCGCCAGATCAGATACGCCACGCCCGCCGATAACGGCAGCCCCAGCGCCAGCGCCCACAGGCCGTAGAGCAGGCACTCATAGCCCATCATGCGGTAGATGCCGCCCTGCGTCATGCCCACCGAGCGCAGCATCGCGAAGTCGCGGCGGCGCAGCGCTACATTGGTCGAGATGGTGTTGAACACATTTGCCACGCAGATCAGGGAGATCAGCGTGATGAAGCCGTAGGAGAACACGCGGATAATCGTCAGAACGTTGCGCATATTGCGCTCCGTCTCGTGCGCGTCCAGAAGGTCGTCCTCGCGGAAACCGGGATCTGCCTTTTGCAGAGCCCCAATCATGGTTTCGTGCGCCTTTTCCATATTGGAGGCGGTCACATACACGCCGACGTAAGGATCCTCCTCCGGCAGGGCGGACATCGGCAGGTACAGCGCGAGGCCATAGGAGGCGGCGGTGTTGATTTTCGATTCTCCCATCGTCGCGCCGAAGCGGAACTTCTCGGTCACCGCCGGGCGAACCATACACTCCGGCTCGGAGGATGCTTCGTGCGTTTGCCAGTAGATGTCCTGCAAATTCTGCCCATATTCCGCCGTCCAGGAGCCGTCCTCCTCCTGCGAGTAGGCGCCCGTCATTCTGTAGCCGGGGATTCCGTCCGGCAAAAAGATTGCCAGCTCCTGCACCCCGCTGTTCAGGACGCTTCCGGCATAGGTGCGCCGGCTGTTTTCGGTTGGAGTATAATAGACCTGCCGGATATAATTCTGCAAAATGGGGCTTCCGCTCTCCGGGGAGATTCCCGCCTCGGCGCAGACGGCGGCATAGGTCGTCTCATCCAGATAGGTCAGCATGACATAGAGCTCCGTCTCCACGCGGTTGCCGTACCGGTCGTCGCTGTATTGCAGATACTCCTCCGAGAAGGCATCCTTCATCGGAACGACCGTGCTGCTCTTCTCAACGCTGCACCACGCCGCGCGGACGCCCTCGCCGCCGCGCAGAGTCTCGGCAAGCGCCTGTGCATCCCGCAGGGGCATTTTTTCCATAAAATAGGCGTAGTCATAGCTGCTCACATCGACCGCATCCGCCGCCGAGCCCGTCAGGTACATCCCGTAGGTACTGGCGGAGATGAACAGCAGCACGCTCATGGCAAGAGAGAGGATGGTCGCGCGGTACTTTTTCCGGCTGCGGTGGAAATACTTTTTTGAAAGCATCCCCGGCAGACCGAACAGCCGGTAGGCCAGCTTGCCGGAGGAAGTCCTGCGTCCCATTTTGATGTCGCGGCTCTGGCGGATGGCCTCGATGGCCGTCACGCGCATGGCACGCCGCGCCGGGAGCATGGCGGAAATACGCACGGTCAGAAAGCCCACTGCGGCCGCAACGGCAAGCGCAGGCAGAGAGACCGAAAAGCGCAGCGGAATCGTTTCGCCGAACAGGCTCTCCATCCGGTCGCCCAGCAGCAGGAAGGTCACCCACATTCCCCCGCAGCCGGCGAGCAAGCCCAGCGGAATGCCGATCAGGCTGACGGTCTGGGCCTCGTAAATTACCGTTTTGCGAAGCTGCTTTCTCGTCGCACCGACGGAGGACAGAAGGCCGAACTGCTTCGTCCGTTCGCTGACGGAAATGGAGAAGGCGCTGTAGATCAGGCTGACCGCGCCGACCATGATCATGGCGAACAGGATCGCGGCAAAGCGGTACATACTACGGTCAAGGTTGCCGTAGCGCATATTACCCCTCATGCGCAGGTAGCTCCAGTTGTATTCCGGTTCGCCTGCGCTGCGCGCCTGATATCTGGCGGCATAGGCGTCCAGCGCCTCCGTCTTGGCCGATTTGGTCTGCACGAAAACGTCATACAGTCCCGTGGAGGCGCCCTCGCCCACGGTCAGGGCGGTGTAGCCCGGCCCGATAAAGGACTCAAAGCTCGGCCGCCGGTAGGTGCCGACGACGGTATAGCTGCGCGTCTGCCGCGGGGCAAACACCTCGCCTTTCTGATATGCCGTGTCCTGGCCGACCATCCTGCCGTCCTGCATCCGGTCGCCCAGCGCGAGCGTCAGCTCCTCGCCCACACGCGCAAGCGTCGGTAGGTGGTCGGGCAGCAGGATCTCCTGTGCCGTTTCCGGCATCCGGCCGCTCGTCAGATGCACCGGCAGAAGCTCGGAAAAATTCCCGCTCACGGACAGCAGATAGACATAGCGGTCATTGCGCAGCTCCGCGTTTTCCGGCCTTGCATAGCCGAGATACTCTCCGCTTGCAAGCTGCTTCGTGTCGGAATCGACGCGCATCTCGGTCAGCGCCTCGGCCTGCACGGAGGAAAAGGCGAGGCAGTAGCTGCCGTTTTCATAGGCGTCGACCCGTGCCATGTGTCCGTAGAGCGTGGAGATGAAGGTTGTGACGGCCGTGAACATCGCAACCGACAGGATGACGCCGATGATGGTCACCAGCGTACGAGTGCGGTTTTTCTTCATGGATTTCACGGCAACGGTACGGAAGATCTTCATTTCCGGATCACCTCATCGCGTGTGATGCGGCCGTCCTCGATGGCAATGATGCGGTCGGCCTGCAAGGCAATGGATTCGTCGTGCGTGATGACGATCAGCGTCTGCCCGTAGCGGCGGTTGGAGAGCTTGAGCAGCTCCACAATCTCCTGAGAATTTTTGCTGTCGAGGTTGCCGGTCGGCTCGTCCGCCAGCACCACGGCGGGCGCGTTCATCAGCGCCCGGCCGATGGAGACGCGCTGCTGCTGGCCGCCGGAGAGCTGGTTGGGCAGGTGCTTTTCCCGTCCCTCCAGGCCGAGCGTCTGCAATAGCTCCTGTAAGCGCTCCTCGTTGACCTTGCGGCCGTCCATCAGGACGGGCAGGGTGATGTTCTCCACGACGTCCAGCACCGGGATGAGGTTATAGAACTGGTAGATCAGTCCCACCTCGCGGCGGCGGAAGATGGCAAGCTGCGTGTCCGAGCGGGAATAAACGTCCTCCCCGTTCAGGTAAACGTTGCCGGAGGTGGGCTTGTCCACGCCGCCGAGGATGTGCAGAAGCGTCGATTTTCCGGAGCCGGACGGCCCGATGATGGCAAGAAACTGTCCCTTTTCTACGCCGAAGGACACATCGTTCAGCGCGTGAACGGCATTTTCGCCGCTGCCGTAGATTTTTGACAGGTGCTCGACCCTGAGAATTTCCATAACTTTTGGTTCCTTTCTGTTGTTCTGCCCTCAGTATATACCACGCCGGTGACAGCCGGGTGACTTCTTTGTGACAGAATCGTCACACAAGCCCGATGCAGACACAAAAACGCGGGGGAAGCCCCCGCAGGTTTCAGGAATCAATAGCCGTTGAAGTGATAGGTCTTCACGATGGACGGATAGTCCTTGTAGCACACATTGGTGTCCAGCGGGCCGACGCCGTTGACGTAGTTGCTGGAGGTGTACTGATACATACCGTAGGTGGAGGGGTAGTTGGCCGACTTGACATTGACGGGCGAATCATTGTAGTAGTTTGCCATCCAGCACTCCCACTTGGAGCAAATGCTGGCGGTGGGAACCCATGCGCCGTAGTTCGGATCCATCCAGCTTGCGTAGCCGTACAGGCCGGGCAGATAACCCGCCGCTTCAATTCTGGACAGGAAGGCATTGCAGATCTGCTGCGCCAGTGCGCCGTTATAGCTCTGGGCATAGGGATCCTCGAAGTCGAAGTAGATCGGGTATTCAAACTGTTTCCCCTGAATATAGTTCAGGCAGAGCTCCGCCTCATGAGCCGCCTCGGCAGCATTCTCGGCGTAGGAATAGAAGTACACGCCCACGTTCAGGCCCGCGGCCTTGGCCGCAGCGTAATATTCCTCGAAGCGGTAGTCCTTACGGGTAACAAAGCCGCAGCGCAGGATGACATAGGAATAGCCGCTGTTTTTCAGGTTCTGGAAATTGAATCCCGTGCCCTGATGCTCGGACACGTCGATACCGTAGGCGACGATGGAGCCGCTGCCGGCCATGCCGCCGGTATAACCCGCGTTATAGCCCTTGCGGACTTCCTTTTCCACGGGGATGAGCTTCCACTTCTGCGCGGCCGAACCGTTGCCGGTCCAGACCTGCACATTGGTGCCATTGTCGGAGAAAGTGCCGTTGACATCCAGATACAGGCCGGACTTGTTGATGACATAGGCATAGCCGTCGCCCGCGTCCTTCAGCATCCATTGCTGTGCATCGCTGCCGTTGCCCTGAAACTGCTGGACGTTCGTGCCGGCAACATTGCTGCCGTTGGCAACGTCAATATACTTGTCGCTGTGCAGTGCCATGAGGGTGTAGTAACCGTTCTGATATTTGAGCTCAAACTTCTGGTTGCTGCCGCCGCCATAAGCCCACAGATGGGCATTGGCGCCGTTGTCCGTGCTCACGCCTGCAATGTCGAGGCCCTTGGAGTTATCCACCGCGGAAGCCAGACGATAGTAGCCGTCCGGCACGCCGAAGGGGACATGGATCGCGGGCGCCGCCGTGCTGGAGGTGTTGCCTCTGGTATCGTCGGCATAGATGTGCGTGGTATAGCTGCCGGTTTCGCTCTTATGGTCGGCGGTTCTGACATAGAACGTCGCGGTGTTGCCGTTGAGGGTGGCCTCGTGCCAGACAAGGTCGTCCTGACCGTTTCTGTCCGACCATGTGGGCATCTTGACTCTTGCTACGCCGGTCTCGTCCGTGACCGTGCAGGTCACGCGGTAGCCGTTGGGCGTGACTTCGCTGATCCGGACGTTGGAGATCTCAGGCCCCTTGGTGTCCTCGGGGATGTTGATTGTGCCCGCCGAAGCGCCGCTCTGATAGCCGCGCTTGTCGGTCGCATAGATGTGCGTGATGTAGTCGCCGGCTTCATTGTTATGATCGGACGCTCTGACATAGAAGGTCGCGGTATTGCCGGAAATCGTCGCCTCATGCCAGACGAGATCGTCCTGATTATTCTTCACCGACCACGTTGGCATCGTGACCTTTGCCACACCGGAGGGATCGGTCACGGTGCAGGTCACGCGGTAGCCGGCCACACCGACCTCGGTGACCTGAATGTTGCTGATGGACGGACCGTAGAAGTCCTCCTGCACGCTGCTCGGGATCAGCGCCCACTTCTGCGCGCCGGTGCCGTTGGAGGTCCAGCACTGCACGTTCTGGCCGTTGGCGGCCTTTCCGTCTGCCAGATCAAGCGCAAGGCCGTTGACCGCCGCGATAAAGGTATAGGTGCCATCGCCGTTGTTGGTGATGCGCCACTTCTCGTCGCCGTTGGGCGTGCCATTGTTCCACTGGTGGAGATTCGTGCCGTTCGCTGTGCCGCTGCCGGCTACATTGATATAGCGGCCGCTGTGCAGTGCGCGGACGGTATACAGTCCGCCGCCGATGCTCTTGATGTACCAGAGCTGGTTTTCGCTGTTGGCAGCCATCCAAACCTGAATGTTCGCACCGCTGTTCTTGGACATCTCCGCAACGTCCAGCACGATATTCTGATTCAGGGAGCTTGCGATCGTATAAACGCCGTCGGAAATCTCACCGGTGACGGGTGTGCCCCCCACAATGGTCGGAACCGTAATCGCCGGCACCGGAACGGAGCAGACCTGCCCCTTGGTATCATCGGCATAGATATGCGTGATGTACTTGCCCGGTTCGTTCTTATGGTCGGCGGTTCTGACATAGAACGTCGCGGTATTGCCGTTGAGGGTGGCCTCGTGCCAGACGAGGTCATCCTGTCCGTCCTTCAGCGTCCAGGTGGGCATCTTGACTTTCGCCACACCGGAGGCATCCGTGACCGTGCAGGTCACGCGGTAGCCCTTGGGGGAAACCTCGGTGACGCGGATGTTGCTGATGACGGGCGCGGAGAAGTCTGCCTGCACATTGCTGCGGTACAGCACCCACCTCTGCGCACCGGTGCCGTTGGAGGTCCAGCACTGCACGTTCTGGCCGTTGGCCACCTTGCCTTCTGCCAGGTCAAGTGCAAGGCCGTTGACCGCCGCGAGGAAGGTGTAGGTGCCGTCCTCGTTGTCTTGAATGCGCCACTTTTCATCGCCGTTGGGGGTCTTATCACTCCACTGATGGATGTTGGTGCCGTTGGTCTTGCCGCTGCCGGCCACGTTCATAAAGCGGGCACTGTGCAGCGCGCGGACGGAATACAGGCCGCCGCCGATGCTCTGAATGTACCAGAGCTGGTTTTCGCTGTTGGCAGCCGTCCAAACCTGAATGTTCGCACCGCTGCTCTTGGACACCTCCGCAACGTCCAGCACGATATTCTGATTCAGGGAGCTTGCGATGGTGTAAACACCGTCCTCCAGCGTTCCGCTCGCGGTCGGCCCGGAGAGAATGTTCGGAAGCGTGACCACAGGCGCCGCGGCGGAAGAGCTGTTTCCTGCCGCGTCATATGCATAAATATGGGTCAGATAGTCGCCGGACTCCAGATTGTGGTCGCCGATGCCGACATGGAAGGTCGCCGTGTTGCCGGAGATGGCCGCAGTATGCCAGACGAGGTCATCCTGGCCGTTCTTCACCGTCCAGGTCGGCATGGTGACTTTCGTCACGCCGATGTTATCCGTGACCGTGCAGGTAACGGTATAGCCGCGGCCGGACACATTGCTGACCTTGACGTCGTTGATGGTCGGCGCGGCGGTATCCGCAATGATGTTGACGCGCGCGCCGGAATTGTTCAGCAGAGCATTTCCGCCGCCGCCGACATTGATGCCATAGACATAGACGGGCTGATTGCCGCTCTTGAATGTACTGATCACCGCGTCAAAGCCGTGCGCGCTGCCCGCGCCGGGATAGGCCGCCGCGATGTCGGAACGGGCCTGGTTGGCCTTGATCACATGGCCCTCGGCCTTGCTGTCGCCCGCGGCACCGCCGATGTAGACATGAACGTCCAGAGAGGTCGTGGGAGAATCCGCATCCAGTGTCCAGCCTCTGACACGGATCTTGCCGACCCCCTCGCTGGTCACGCTGTCCAGCCAGCCGGTAGGAGCGTTGCCGGAGGAGGAAATGTTATAGCCCGCGACATACCAGTAGGCGGTAACATTTGCCAAAATGTTCGCCTGCGAGCCGTAGCAGGTGCCGAAATAGCTGCTGGTCAGAGGGCGGCGGTCGCCGGAGTAGCCCCAGCCGGGGTCTGCGCAGTAAATGGTGTCGCCCTGATAGTCCGTGATAAAGATTGCATGGGGCAGCCGGCCGCAGTACATGACAAAGCCCTCGGGATGCGCGTTCAGCAGAGCCTTGACCGTGCCGAGGCTGAGTCCGCTGACGGCGGTCTCACTGACCCTGATCGAATGGATGCCGTCGCCGGGCTTGGAGAGCGTATAGTTCCAGCTCATGCCGTAGGAGTCGGACCATGCGCCGCAGTTGGTCAGATCATATTCCGTGATGCTCGACCAGTTATCGTTGCCGCTGAGATAGGCTCTTGCCCGGCACATCATCGTATTGGACGCGCGGGTGCAGCTTACATTGGTAATCTGCCGCAGATACAATGACGAAGGGAAGGACGCTGCGCTGGCAGGGAGGACGCACAGGCCTGCCAGAATGGCCAGTGCGAGCAGGATTGCGAAGGAGCGTTTTACTGGATGCTTCATGGTTTCATCTTCCTTCTTCATTTTGTTGGTTGTCATCTTCCGGGCATACGTGAGCGCGGAAGATAGCGGTCAAGCGGCAGACGCTGTCTTTCCGTATGGGAGACGGCCGGAATTTGTCCTCTGTCCGGGAAATCCCTGCGCCTTCCAGAACTTGCAGATGTTGTCTGTTTTTTAATTATAATTATACTGCCGCCTCGTTTCAAAAATCAACTCAATTGATGTACTTTTATTCAAATTTACTGCAATTTTACGCAAGGCAAACCTGCTGCACGTTTTGCTCTGCTCTGAAAATGTCCCGCTTTTGTCAGACGGCAAAAGCGGGACGATACATTATTTACAATTATAATTATCGGAGGCCGACACACGAGCGCGCCATGGTGTACAAAATAAGCCGGAGCAAGCGATAAAACGCTTGCTCCGGCTTCAGACTGTCAAAAAACCTATCCAGCCGAAAGTTTCGGAGGGAAGAATAGT